>Ga0307515_10000889_pt1 | contig 68865 bp, 65 predicted proteins | sample 17_EM_MG_FD_194513 | JGI IMG/M metagenome (GOLD analysis project Ga0307515, IMG submission 194513) | Populus trichocarpa ectomycorrhiza microbial communities from riparian zone in the Pacific Northwest, United States - 17_EM | ecosystem: Host-associated > Plants > Roots > Unclassified | place... | reverse complement strand
CCAGCTTTCATGCGCCTTTCCAAGCAATGAGTCCACAACCGAACAGTCAGTCCACGCTAAACAGTTGATTTTGTTCAACTTTTAACCGGACAGTAGTGATGCGAACACCAAAGTTACTGCCCTGTCGAGGGCATATCCCGACGCGGCCTTACGCAGTGAACAAGAAGTACGCGACAGCCGGCACGGGGCTTCGATCCGCTGCAGGCGGACCCTGTCCTGAGCCCCGTCGAAGGGTCAGCCTGAACGGGTAGTGGTATGCGAACGAGGCTTCGACAGGCTCAGCCCGAACGGATGGGGTGGTGGCACGCGAAACGGATGGTGGAGCACGAGCCAGGCTTCGACAAGCTCAGCCCGAACGGGTGGTACGACGGGTGGTGGCGTGCGAACAAGGCTTCGACAAGCTCAGCCAGAACGGAGGCGATCCGCAAAGAGAAGACCCACCCACAACGACACCAAACCTTCACACCCCCGCCACGCCCCCGTCACACCTCAAGCCGACCATGCAACTCCATGCAAAGAGACGCCACCCTCCTGCGCGCATGGACAGAAGCCGCATCCCCGCCGGCAGACGATGACGCGCCGAAGGAAAGCAAGCGCCACTACCGCAGCCTGTGGATTTCCGACCTGCACCTGGGCACTCCGGGCTGCCAGGCCGACGCGCTGCTCGACTTCCTGAAGCACACCGAGTGCGAGCACCTCTTCTTGGTCGGCGACATCATCGATGGCTGGCAGCTGCGCCGCAGCTGGTACTGGCCGCAGTCGCACAACGACGTGGTGCAGAAGCTGCTGCGCAAGGCGCGCAAGGGCACGCGGGTGATCTTTGTGCCGGGCAACCATGATGAGTTTGCGCGGCGCTATGTCGGCCACAACTTCGGCGGCATCGACGTGGTCGAGGACTGGGTGCACCAGACCGCCGACGGCCGCAAGCTGTGGATCACCCACGGCGACTACTTCGATGGCGTGATCCAGTGCGCCAAGTGGCTGGCGCATGTGGGCGACTCGCTGTACGAGTTCACGCTCAAGCTGAACCGCCATCTGAACTCCATGCGCGCCCGCATGGGCCTCCCGTACTGGAGCCTGTCGAAGTACCTCAAGCTCAAGGTCAAGCGGGCGGTGAACTTTATTGGCGACTTCGAGGCGGCTGTTGCCAAGGAAGCGCGGCGCCGCGGCGCACAAGGCGTGGTCTGCGGGCATATCCACCATGCCGAGCTGCGCGAGATCGACGGTATCGTCTATGCCAACGATGGCGACTGGGTCGAGAGCCTGACCGCGCTGGCCGAGCATGCCGACGGCCGGCTGGAGATCCTCGATTGGGCCGCGCACATGCGCGATCGGCGAACGGTTGTTCCCCACGCCAGCGAGGTGCCTGCATGAAGATCGCCCTGGTCACCGATGCCTGGACGCCGCAGGTCAACGGCGTGGTGACCACGCTGGTCGAGTTGCACCAGGGCCTGCTGGGCCATGGCCACGAGGTGGTGTTGATCGAACCCTCAGGCTTCAAGCGCTTTCCGTGCCCCGGCTACCGCGAGATCGAACTCGCATGGCGGCCCGCACGCAAGGTGGCCGAGATGCTGGAGGCAGCGCAGCCCGATGCGGTGCACATCGCGACCGAAGGGCCGATCGGCTCGGCGGCGCGCGCGTTCTGCATCCGCCGCGGCTGGGCCTTTACCACCGCTTTCCACACCCGATTTCCCGAGATCCTGGCGCGGGCACTCCACATTCCGGAAAGCTGGGGCTACGCGTGGTTCCGGCGCTTCCACGCCAAGTCGAGCGGCATCATGGTGCCGAGTTCGGGCATGTACGGCATCTTGGAGGGCTATGGGTTCAAGCCGCTGCGGCGCTGGTCGCATGGCGTCGACCTGAGCCTCTTCCAGCCCGTGCAGGGTGCCGATCTCGATTTGCCGCGGCCGGTCTTCCTGCATGTTGGGCGCTTGAGCTACGAGAAGAACCTTGATGCCTTCCTGAAGCTCGACCTGCCGGGCTCCAAGGTGGTGTACGGCGTCGGCCCGCTGCAGGATCGGCTGCAGCGCGATTACCCGAACGTGCATTGGCACGGCGTGGTGCCGCGGCCAGAACTGGTCAGGATCTACAGCGCAGCCGATGTGTTCGTGTTCCCGGGGCGCTCGGAAACCTTTGGCTTGGTGATGCTCGAGGCCATGGCCTGCGGCACACCGGTGGCCGCTTACCCGGTGCCGGGCCCGCTGGATGTGGTGGCGCCCAAGCATGATGGCGACGATGGCGGTGTGTTGCACGACGATCTGCGCACCGCGGCGCTGAAGGCGCTGGACATTCCCCGCGGTGCTGCGCGCCGCCGGGCATTGCAGTTCGATTGGGGCGAGGTGTGCCGCGAGTTCATCGACCACCTCGTCCCGGCCCGTCACACAGAAGCTGCGACCGTCACACAACCGTCGCAAAAGCTTCATAAACTGGTTTCATGACCCAGGCTCCCCGCAATCCAGCACTTCTGAACCGCGAAAGCTCGATCCTGGAGTTCAACCGCCGCGTGCTCGCACAGGCCCGGCGAGACGATGTGCCTTTGCTCGAGCGGCTGCGTTACATCTGCATCGTCTCATCGAACATGGACGAATTCTTCGAGGTTCGGTTTGCCGATTACATCGAAGCGGCGCGCAAACCGGGCGCCGGCGTGTCGAACCGCGACCTCGAGCGGGTGGCGGCCGAAGCCCACACGTTGATCGACGACCAGTACCACGCGTTCAACGACGACGTGATGCCGGCCTTGAAGCGAGCCGGCATCGAGATCCTCAACCACTCCGACCGCAACGAAGCGCAGCGGCGCTGGGTCGACCAGTTCTTTCAGCGGCAGGTGCGGCCCCTGCTGGTGCCGGTGGGGCTGGACCCGTCGCACCCGTTTCCGCAGGTGGCCAACAAGTCGCTCAACTTCATCGTGCGGCTGGGTGGCAAGGACGCCTTCGGCCGCGAGAACACGATTGCCATCGTCAAGGTGCCGCGTGTGCTGCCGCGAGTGATGCGCCTGCCCGACGAATTGGTGGAAGGTGCCGACCGCGGTGTGCAGGCCTTCGTGCTGCTGACCAGCGTGATCCGCGCGCACTTGAACGAGCTGTTCCCGGGGCGCGAAGTCGAGGCGTTCTCGCAATTCCGCCTGACGCGCGATTCCGACCTGGATGTGGACGAAGAAGACGTCGTCAACCTGCGCCAAGCCTTGCGCTCGGGGCTGACCACGCGGCATTTCGGCCAGGCCATTCGCCTCGAAGTGGTCAACACCTGCCCGCCGGAGTTGTCGGAGTTCTTGCTGACGCAGTTCGCCTTGCCCGGCGCGGCGCTTTACCACGTCAACGGCCCGGTGAACCTGGTGCGCCTGAATGCGCTGATCGATGCGGCTGACGCGCCGCACCTGCGCTTCGAGCCGCACAGTGCGCCATGGCCGCAGGGTTTGTCGCGCGACGATTCGATCTTCGAGCGCTTGCGTGCCGGTGACGTGTTGATGCACCACCCCTATGAATCCTTCGAGCCGGTGGTCCAGTTCCTGCGCGAGGCGGTGGAAGACCCGGACGTGCTGGCCATCAAGCAGACCATCTACCGCACCGGCAGCGAATCGCCGTTGATGGACCTGCTGATCGAAGCCGCGCGCCGCGGCAAGGAAGTGATGGCGGTTGTGGAGCTGAAGGCGCGCTTCGACGAAGAGGCCAACATCAACTGGGCCGAGCGGCTGGAGGCGGTGGGCGCGCAGGTGGTCTACGGCATCGTGGGCCTGAAGACGCACGCCAAGCTGCTGCTGGTGACGCGCCGCGAAGGCGGCCGGTTGCGCCGCTACGGCCACCTCTCCACCGGCAACTACAACCCCAAGACCGCGCGGTTCTACACCGACGTGGGCTACCTGACGGCCGACCCCGACCTGACCTCGGACGCCGACGCCGTGTTCCAGCAGCTCGCGAGCCTGGGCAAGACACGCCCGCTGCGCCAGCTGCTGCAGGCGCCGTTCACGCTGCACAAGCAGATGCTGAAGCACATCGAGCTGGTGACGCAGGCGGCCAGCGAAGGCAAGCCGGCACGCATCGTCGCGAAGATCAATGCGCTGACCGACGTGCCGCTGATCGACGCGCTCATCACCGCCGGCCAGGCGGGTGCCGACATCGACCTGATCGTGCGAGGTGCCTGCATGCTGCCGCCGGGCATGGCCGGGCTCACCGACCGCATCCGTGTGCGCTCGGTGGTCGGCCGCTTGCTGGAGCATTCACGCGTGCTGTACTTTCGATGGGGTTCAGCCAGTGCAGAAGAAGCCCTGTTCCTCTCGAGCGCCGACTGGATGGGCCGCAACATGTTCAGCCGCATCGAGGTGGCCTGGCCGGTGCGCGATGCGGTGCTTCGCCAACGCGTGATCGACGAATGTTTGGTGCCTTATCTGCACGACAAACAAGACGCGTGGCAACTGGACGCCGATGGCAGCTACCAGCGCGTGGGCACCGGCGGCCCGAGTGCACAACAAGCGCTGATGCAGCGCTACACCTGAAAAGAGCGGCTGAAATGAAACCCCCACGCTCACGTTGTTCGCTGCCCCCCGAGGGGGCGGTCAGCCCCTTCGGAACGGCCGGGCGGTACTGACATGGACCTCATCCTCTGGCGCCATGCCGAAGCCCATGTGCAGCGCGAAGGGCAGACCGACCTCGAACGCGCGCTGACGACCAAGGGCGAGCGGCAGGCGCAGCGCATGGCCGAGTGGCTGAACCAGCGCCTGGCGCATTCCACGCGCATCCTGGTGAGCCCGGCCTTGCGCACGCAGCAGACGGCCAAGGCGCTGGAGCGGCACTTCAAGACGGTGCAGCTGCTCGCGCCCGAGGCGTCGGCCACCGCCTTGCTGAGCGTGGTGCGCTGGCCCGAAGCCAACGAGCCGGTGCTCGTCGTCGGCCACCAGCCCACGCTGGGCCAGGTGGCGGCCTTGCTGCTGGGCGAGGTGGCGCAGACCTGGGTGATCAAGAAAGGCGCGGTGTGGTGGCTGCGCAGCCGCGAGCGCGAGAGCGGCAACCAGGTGGTCGTGCAGGCGGTCCAGTCGCCCGACTGTCTCTAATCTCTGGTCAGCTCGTGAGCTGAAGGCGTAGCGCGCTGCTGCGCTCCCACGCGGCCACTTCTTCGTTCAGCAGAAACAGCGTGCGCGGGTGCGAGTCTGCCCACTCCTGCGAGAACGACAGCTGGGCGACGTTGCCCTTGCGCTGCAGGCGCAGCGCACTGGGGTCGACCTCGCCTCGTGCGTGGCACTTGATGATGGCCAGCCGCAGCGAAAGCGCCTGCCAGGCGAAAACGTCTTGCGCAAGCTGCGATTCGACCTTGCGCAGGCCGCCGCGCTGCGCCAGCACCAGGTCGGCGAGGCGGCGCTGCTGCGACTGCGAGAACCCGGCGGCATCCACATTGCTCAGCAGGTAGGCGCTGTGGCGGTGGTGGTCGTGGTGCGACACCATCATGCCGATCTCGTGTACCGCTGCGGCCCAGCCCAGCTCGCGCGCGAGCGTGCCGTCGGCGCTGGGCGCCGCGCCGGCGTACAGCGCTTCGGCCACCGACGCCACGTTCTGCGCCTGTGCCACATCGACCTCGAAGCGGCGCTGCAGTTCGGCCACCGAGTCGTCGCGCACGTCGTGGCTGTCGCCGCCGGCCTGGGCGGCGGCGTTCAGGCGCTCGTCCAGGTCGAAGATCACGCCTTGCCGCAGGGCGCCGCGTGCGGGCTGCAGCTGCTCGATGCCGAAGTGCGTGGCCAGCGTGTAGAGGATGGCCAGGCCGCCGCCGATCACGGCGCGGCGGTCGTCCTTCAAGCCTGGCAGGTTCAGCTTGTCAACCCGGCCGGCGCGCAGGCATTGGTCCATGCACCAGCGCAAGCCGTCGGGCGTGATGACGCCGTCGGTGACGCCATTGGCGGACAGAAGATGCGACACCGCCCCCGCCGTTCCCGACGAGCCCAGCGCCTCGCGCCAGTGGCGGGCCGCGAAGGGCGCGAGCGCTTCTTCGAGCTCGGCACCGGCGGCCACCTGGGCTGCGCGAAATGCGCTGTCGGTGAAGCGGCCATCGCTGAAGTAGCGCATCGACAGGCTGACGCTGCCGACCTGGAACGATTCGGCGCGCAGCGGCGTGCGCCCCTGGCCGAGGATCATCTCGGTGGAGCGCCCGCCGATGTCGATGACCAGCCGCCATTCGTCCGACGGCTGCAGGCGCGCCACGCCGGCGAAGATGAGCCGTGCTTCTTCGCGGCCCGAGATCACCTCGATCGGGTAGCCGAGCGCTGCCTGCGCGCGCGCGAGAAAGGCGTTGCGGTTCTGCGCCTCGCGCAAGGTCTGCGTGGCCACGGCGCGAACCTGCACCGCGGCATAGCCGTCGAGCCGCTGCGCGAAGCGGCGCAGGCATGCCAGGCCGCGCTGCATGGCGTCTTCGGTCAGCTGGGCTTGCGCGTCGAGGCCGGCGCCGAGGCGCACGGTTTCTTTCAGGTAGTCGATGCGCTTGTAGCGGCCTGGGCTCAGCTGGCCGATCTCGAGGCGAAAGCTGTTGGAGCCGATGTCGATCGCGGCCAAGTGGTCGGGCCAGCGCAAGGTGTCGGGAGAGAAATTCATCGTGTCGATTGTCCGGGGTTTTCGTGATCATCCTTGCCACGCAAAGGGTCAGTGCAAGAAAATCCGCAGCTTCCTTCCATCCCTCACCAGGAGACATCGAAATGCTTCGCAAAGATGTGGACAGCCTGACCCCGACCCGCGATTTCAGCCGCCGAGATTTCGTTCAGACCGCCGTGGGCAGCGGGTTCGCCGCGGCCGTGCTGCCGGTGAGCGCGCAAACCATCAAGACCGACACCGTCGGCCTGACCGCCGGCGAGGTCACCGTGATGGTCGGCGACTTCAAGATGCCTGCGTACCGCGCCGCGCCCGAGGGCAAAAAGGGCCTGCCGGTGATTCTGGTCATCTCCGAGATCTTCGGCGTGCATGAACACATTGCCGATCTGGCGCGCCGCTTCGCCAAGCTCGGCTACCTGGCGATCGCGCCGGAACTCTTCATTCGCCAGGGCGACGCCAAGGCCATCAGCGACATCGCCAAGCTGATGGCTGACATCATCTCCAAGGTGCCCGACGAGCAGGTGATGCGCGACCTCGACGCCACCATCGCCTGGGCCAAGGCCAACGGCGGCGACACCAGCCGCCTGGGCATCACCGGCTTCTGCTGGGGCGGACGCATCACCTGGCTGTACGACGCACACAACCCCGCGGTGAAGGCCGGCGTGGCCTGGTACGGTCGGCTGGTCGGCAACAGCACGCCGCTCACGCCGACGAACCCGATCGACCTGACCGGCAAGCTCGCCGGCCCGGTGCTGGGCCTGTATGGCGGCGCCGACAGCGGCATTCCGCTTGACACGGTTGATAAGATGAAAACCGCCTTGAGCACCGGCAGCGCAGCGGCCAAGAAGTCGGAATTCGTCGTCTACCCCGACACGCCGCATGCCTTCAACGCCGACTACCGGCCCAGCTACCGCAAGGAAGCGGCCGACGACGGATGGAAGCGCGCAGTCGCCTGGTTCAAGGCCAACGGCGTGGCCTGAGCGCAGGCCGCTGACTCGGCAAGCCGCGCGTGCTGCGCGGCTTTTTTGTGGCTGTGTGTTGTGGCTGTGGATTCATGACCTTTCTCTACATCGTCGTCGCCACGCTGGCCGGCGGCCTGCTGTCGGTGCTGATCGCGGCGAGCCTCACCGTCAAGGTGCTGGGCCGCGTGGTGCACCACCTGGTGAGCCTGTCGGCCGGCGTGCTGCTGGCCACGGCCTTGCTCAACGTGCTGCCCGAAGCTTTCGAGAGCAAGACCGCCAGCCCGCAAGCCTTGTTCGCGACGCTGCTCGGCGGCTTGATGTTCTTCTTCCTGCTCGAGAAGGCCGAGCTCTACCGCCACACCCATCACCACGAAGGCGACGGGCACCACCATCACCACCACTTCGACCAGCAGCAGGCAGGCCGCGGCGGCTGGAGCGTGCTGATGGGCGACAGCATCCACAACTTCTGCGATGGGATCATCATTGCGGCCGCCTTCCTCACCGACACGCGGCTCGGCATCGTCACCTCACTGGCGATCATTGCCCACGAGATACCGCAAGAGGTCGGCGACTACATCGTGCTGCTCAATGCCGGGCTGTCGCGCAGCAAGGCGCTCTTGTACAACGCGATCTCGGGGCTGTCGGCGGTGGTGGGCGGCGTGATTGGCTATTTCGTCGTCGGGCCATGGGAGCAACTCTTCCCGTACCTGCTGGTCATTGCGTCGAGCAGCTTCATCTACGTGGCGGTGGCCGACTTGATTCCGCAGTTGCAGCACCGGCTGTCACTGAAGGACACGCTGTCGCAACTGGGCTGGCTGGCGGCCGGGATGGCGATCATCGTCATCATGGTGAACATCATCCACGGCCACTGAGGCTTGTTCACAGAGCCCTCGTTCACCGAACGACGAGCACCGGCACCTTGCTGTGCGTCAGCACTTTCTGTGTCTCGCTGCCGAGCAGCAAGGCGGTGACGCCGCGGCGGCCGTGAGAGGCCATCACGATCAGGTCGCACTCATGACGGCGGGCATGGTCGATGATGGCTTCCCAGGGGTGCAAGGCCTCCACCGTGTGGGCTTCGCAGGCCACGCTCATGCCTTCGGCCGATTGGCGCACGGTCTTCACGCGCGCTGAGGCAATGCGCTCCTGGGCGTCGAAGAACTCCTGCGGCGGCGTGGGTTGCATCTCGGAGATCGCGCTGTAGGGGAACGGCTCTTTCACACTCAGCGTGTACAGCTTGGCGCCGACCGATTTGGCCAGCCCGATGGCCGTGTCGACAGCCTTGCCGGTGATCTCAGAGCCGTCGGTTGGAACCAGAATGCGCTTGAACATGATGGTCTCCTGAAATGAACGGGAGCGTTCAACCGCGAACTTAGTCCGATGGCCCGCCCCGGTCAACGTGGATCGGGGCTTTCGTGATGTAGGTCAAAGCCTACGCGCGCGCCATGGGCCGCGACGGGTCGCTGGACCATTCGCTCCACGAACCGGGGTAGAGCGCGGTGGCGCCCAGGCCGGCCACTTCCATCGCCAGCAGGTTGTGGCAGGCCGTCACGCCGGAGCCGCATTGCTGCACCACGGGCCGGCCGTCGAGCAGCGGGCTGAATTCGGCGCGCAACTGCTCGGCCGGCTTGAAGCGGCCGTCGGGCAGCAGGTTGTCTTTGAAGAAGCGGTTGAGTGCTCCGGGGATGTGGCCGGCCACTGCGTCGAGCGGTTCCACGTCGCCGCGGTAGCGCTCGGGGGCGCGGGCGTCGATCACCCGCACCTCGTTCAGGCGGGCTTGCAGTTGCTGCGCGTCGAGCGTGGGCAGGGCAGGGGCCTGTGACGGGTAGGGCGCAACCGGCGTGGGCGTGGGCACGTCTTGCGTCAACGCGCCGCCGGCCTGTTGCCAGGCGGCGAGCCCGCCGTCGAGCAAGGCCGCGTCGGCATGGCCCATCCAGCGCAGCACCCACCAGGCGCGCGCGGCGTACATGCCGCCCTGGCGGTCGTAGGCGACCACGGGCTTGCCGGGGGCGATGCCGATGCGGCCCATCCACTGCACGTAGTCGGCGCGTTCGCGCAGGGGGTGGCGGCCGTTGCTGCCGGTCTTGGGGCCGGACAGGTCGCGGTCCAGGCTCACGTACAGCGCCTGCGGGAGGTGGCCTTCGCGGTAGCTGCGTTCACCGGCCGCGGGGTCGGCGAGGTCGAAGCTGCAGTCCAGCACCACGGGCTTGCTGTTCGCTTCCAGCATCTGGCGCAGTTCGGTCGCGGTGATCAAAGGGTGCATGGCTCAGCTCTCCGAGAAAGTGGACGTGTCCGAGGGTGCCGACTTGCTGCGCAGCAAGGTGGCCGCCAGGCCAGAACTGACGATCAGCGCCATGCCCAGCAGCGACAGCAGCGTGACCTTGTCGTTGAACAGCAGCACACCGTAGCCGAACGAGAACGCAATGCCCAGGTACTGCAGGCTCGCGTTCACCAGCAGTTTGCCGGTGCCGTAGGCGCGCGTCATCAGCATCTGCGCCGCGGTGGCCAGCACGCCCACGGCGAGCAGCAGGGCGGCGCCGCGCCAGGTGTGCGCATGGAAGCCGGTCCACACGCTGGCCAGTGCGCCGAGCAGCAGGCCGCCGAGCGAGAAGTAGAAGACGATGCGGTGGACCGGTTCGCCGGCCCGGCCCAGGGCGGTGACCTGCATGTAGGCGGTGGCGGCGATCATTCCCGACAGCAGGCCGATGAGGCCGTGCCAGAGCTGGTTCTGTTCGATCGTCGGCCGCAGGATGCAGGCCACGCCGCCGAAGCCCAGCAGCACGGCCGCGATCAGCCGGCCGTCGACGCGCGAGGTGCCCAGCATCACGGCGCCGCCGATCAAGAACAGCGCCATCCACACCGACGACATATAGTTCAGCGTCATCGCCGTGGCCAACGGCAGGTTGCCGATGGAATAGAACCACAGGCCGAGTGCGATCACGCCGCTCAGGCTGCGCCAGAAATGCATCGCCGGGACGGGCGTGCGCAGCGTGCCACCGCGGCGCCAGGTGATGAAGGCCAGCGCCGTGGCGCCGACCAGGCCGCGGTAGAACACGATCTCGCCGGTCTCGTACAGCTCGGAGGCCAGCTTGACGCACACGCTCATCGTGGCGAACAGGAACGACGCCAGCACCATGAGGACAGGGGCTTTCATGGCTGCCGCGCGGGCCGAGCGCCGGGCCGCTCCCAAGCCGGCCCGCATCCCCTCGGGGGATCGGCCGGCGTACTCGCTGGACGAGGGGTTGTCATCACCCGCGGAAGTTCAGGGTGCGGCGATACCACGCATGGAACTGCTCCATGCCATCTTCCATCGGCGACTGGTACGGGCCGGCTTCGTTGTCGCCGCGCTCGTACAGGGCCTTGCGGCCGGCGTCCATGCGCAGGGCGATCTCGTCGTCTTCAACGCAGGTTTCCATGTAGGCGGCCTGTTCGGCTTCGACGAATTCGCGCTCGAAGGCGGCGATCTCCTCGGGGTAGAAGAACTCCACCACGTTGAGCGTCTTCTGCGGCCCCTTGGGGTAGAGCGTCGACACCACCAGCACGTGCGGGTACCACTCGACCATGATGTTCGGGTAGTAGGTGAGCCAGATGGCGCCGTGTTTGGGAGGCTCGCCGTTGCGGTAGGCCAGCACCGCGTCATGCCATTTGAGGTAGGTGGCCGAGCCGGCCTTGGCCAGGGCGTTGTTGGTGCCGACCGTCTGCACCGAATGGTGCTTGCCGAATTCCCAGGCCAGGTCTTCGCAGCTCACGAACTGGCTCAGGCCGGGGTGGAAGGGGCCGACGTGGTAATCCTCGAGGTAGACCTCGATGAAAGTCTTCCAGTTGTAGTCGCACTCGTGCATGTGCACGCGGTCGAGCACGTAACCCGAAAAGTCGAGGTCTGCGCGCGGGCCGATGGCCGACAGCTCGGCGGCCACGTCGCGGCCGTTGTCCTCGAAGAGGAGGCCGTTCCACTCACGTGTCTTGTAAGTGTTGAGGTGCAGGCACGGGTCTTTCGCGAAGTGTGGCGCGCCGATCAACTGGCCCTTCAGGTCGTAGGTCCAGCGGTGCAGCGGGCAGACGATGTTCTGGCCGGTGTTGCCGCGCCCGCGCAGCATCACCGCCTGGCGGTGCCGGCAGACGTTGGAGATCAGCTGGATTCCCTGGGCCGTGCGCACCAGCGCGCGGCCTTCGCCCTCCTGGGGCAGGGCATAGTGATCGCCGATCTCGGGCACCGCCAGCGCATGCCCGAGATAGCGCGGGCCATGCTGGAAGATGAGCTCCATCTCGCGGCGATGGAGATCGTCGTCGAAGTAAGCAGAGACCGGGAGTTGCGCGCCTTGGCGCTCGAGAGAGGGGAGAGCGAGGCTCAGGTCAGACATGATCCCGAGGTTTCCTATGACCGATGTGAACGTGCCACCCGAATGACGCCTGCGGGTGGGATGTTTTCGCTGCGCACGGCGCGGACGGGGTGACCCCAGTCATTCAGCGAGCGCGGATTGTAACCACGGGGCGAATACCCTTTTTCGGGTCTTTCTAACCTTTGGGCGACAGGTATCGAACTGGTGCGTTCAGGCAACGCCCAACGTCTACCGGCTGACTACAATCTTGGCTTTACTTTCGCAAGATGGCCCGTACACCTATCGCACCGACCGCCAGCCCCGAGCCCGCCAACTACGAACAGGCCCTCGCCGAACTGGAATCATTGGTGGCCGCCATGGAAGGCGGCCAGCTGCCCCTCGACGGCCTGCTGCAAAGCTACAAGCGTGGTGCCGACCTGCTGAACTACTGCCGTGAGCGCCTGCAGGCCGTGGAATCGCAGGTCAAGGTGCTTGAAGAAGGTCAATTGAAACCTTGGAAAAACGAATGACGCAGGTCGATTTCGATACCTGGTCGCGAACCCAGCTCGACACCGTCGAGTCGGCGTTGTCGGCCTGGGTGCCGTGCGCGGCACCGGCCGGGCTCGGCCAGGCCATGCGCTACGGCGTGCTCGACGGCGGCAAACGCTTGCGCCCGCTGCTGGTGCTCGCGGCGGCGCAGGCGGTCGACGGCCCCTCCGAAGCGGCTCTGCGAGCGGCCTGCGCGGTGGAACTGATCCATGCGTATTCGCTGGTACACGACGACATGCCCTGCATGGACAACGACGTTCTGCGCCGCGGCAAGCCCACCGTCCATGTGCAGTTCGGCGAAGCGCAGGCCATGCTTGCCGGCGACGCGATGCAGGCACTGGCCTTCGAGGTCCTCACGCCCGAAGAAGGCGTGGAGCCTGCGTTGCAGGCACGGTTGTGCTCGCTGCTGGCCCGCTCTGCAGGCCACGCCGGCATGGCCGGCGGGCAGGCGATCGACCTCGCCAGCATCGGCGTCTCGCTCGACGAGCAGGCGTTGCGCGACATGCATCACCGCAAGACCGGTGCCTTGCTACAGGCCAGCGTGCTGATGGGTGCCGCCTGTGGCGACTGCGCCGGCCCTACCTGGCAGGCGCTGGCCGACTACGGCGACGCGGTGGGCCTGGCCTTCCAGGTGGTCGACGACATCCTCGACGTGACCCAGGCCTCCGAAACCCTGGGCAAGACGGCCGGCAAGGACATGCACAACAACAAGCCCACCTATGTGACGGTGCTCGGCATCGAAGCCGCCCGCCGCCACGCCAGGGAGTTGCGGGAAAAGGCGCAGGCCGCGCTCGCGCGCAGCGGCTTGGGCGAAGTGACCTGGCTCAGCCAGTTGGCCGACCGCGTGGTGGAACGGGAGAGCTAGCATGAAACAACCCCCACGTTCACTTTGTTCACTGCCCCCCGAGGGGGCGCGTCAGTCTCTTGGGGCGGCCAGTCGGTACTGACATGGACCACAACCTTCTCAACACCATCCAGAGCCCGGCCGACCTGCGCCGCCTCTCCCGACCGGAGCTCAAGCAGTTGGCGGTGGAACTGCGCGACTACGTGCTGCAAAGCGTGTCGCAGACGGGCGGGCACCTGTCGTCCAACCTCGGCACCGTGGAGCTGACGATCGCGCTGCACCACGTGTTCAGCACGCCCAACGACCGCCTGATCTGGGACGTGGGCCACCAGACCTATCCGCACAAGATCCTCACTGGCCGGCGCGAGCGCATGGCCACCTTGCGCCAGCTTGGCGGCCTGTCGGGTTTCCCGCGGCGCAGCGAGAGCGAGTACGACACCTTCGGGACCGCGCATTCGTCCACCTCCATCTCGGCCGCGCTCGGCATGGCCGTGGCTGCCAAGATCCGCGGCGAAGAGCGCCGCTCGGTCGCCGTGATCGGCGACGGCGCCATGACCGCCGGCATGGCCTTCGAGGCGCTCAACAACGCCGGCGTTTCGCAAGCCAACATGCTGGTGGTGCTGAACGACAACGACATGTCGATCTCGCCGCCGGTGGGCGCGCTCAATCGCTATCTCGCGCGCCTGATGAGCGGCAAGTTCTACGCTGCCGCGCGCGACACCGCCAAGACCGTGCTGAAGAATGCGCCGCCGCTGTTCGAGCTGGCGCGCCGCTTCGAAGAACACGCCAAGGGCATGGTCGTGCCCGGCACCATCTTCGAAGAATTCGGCTTCACCTACTTCGGCCCGATCGACGGTCACGACCTCGATTCGCTCGTTCCCACGCTCGAGAACCTGCGCGACATGAAGGGCCCGCTCTTCCTGCACGTGGTCACCAAGAAGGGCATGGGCTACAAGCTCGCCGAGGCCGACCCGGTGAAGTACCACGGCCCGACGCCGTTCGATCCGAGCCAGGGCATCCAGAAACCGGCCACGCCGAGCAAGACCAGCTTCACCCAGGTGTTCGGCCAATGGCTGTGCGACATGGCCGAGGCTGACCCGCGCCTCATCGGCATCACGCCGGCCATGCGCGAAGGCTCCGGCATGGTCGAGTTCGAGCAGCGCTTTCCCAAGCGCTATTTCGACGTGGGCATTGCCGAGCAGCACGCCGTGACCTTCGCCGCCGGCCTGGCCTGCGAAGGCATGAAGCCGGTGGTGGCGATCTACTCCACCTTCCTGCAGCGCGCCTACGACCAGTTGATCCACGACGTGGCGATCCAGAACCTGCCGGTGGTCTTCGCGCTCGACCGCGCTGGTCTGGTGGGCGCTGACGGTGCCACGCACGCGGGGATCTATGACATCGCCTTCCTGCGCTGCATTCCCAACATGAGCGTGCTCGCGCCGGCCGACGAGAACGAATGCCGCCAGGCGCTCACCGCGGCTTTCAAACAAGACCACCCGACTGCCGTTCGCTACCCGCGTGGCGCGGGGGCCGGCACAGCCATCGAGTCGACCCTCGAGGCTCTGCCTTGGGGAAAGGGCGAGGTGCGCCGCCAGGGCGAACGCATCGCCATCCTGGCGTTTGGCACGCTGCTGTACCCGGCGCTGGCCGCCGGCGAGAACCTCGGCGCCACGGTCGCCAACATGCGCTTCGTCAAGCCGCTCGATGTCGCCCTGGTGACTGAACTGGCGCGCAGCCATGATGCAATCGTCACGGTGGAAGAGGGTTGCCTCATGGGCGGGGCAGGCAGCGCCGTGATGGAAGCATTGCAGGCCGCACGCATCGAGGTGCCGGTGTTGAGCCTGGGCCTGCCCGACGAGTTCATCGAGCATGGGGATCCGGCCAAGCTGCTCAGCTTGTGCGGCCTGGACGCCGCGGGCATCGAGCAATCGGTTCTCAAGCGCTTCGGTGCACGGCCTGCGCTGTTGCGGCCTGCGGCCAATCGTTAAGAAGTCGCGCCACCAAGCCCTTTGGGCGGCAGGGCGCTTCGATTGCTGTCATCCTCTTGGGCCTGACAGTGGAATCAGACCGCCAACACAGGCGGCTGAGAGGTTGCTATGAATCACATGACCGACATGAAGAACGCGTTGAAAGACACGCTGCACATTCCCGACACGCAAAGCGAGCGCGACGAGCGGCACCTGGCCATCCAGCGCGTGGGCGTGAAAGACGTGCGCTACCCGCTGACGCTTCGCACCGGCAAGACCACGCAGCCCAGCATCGGCGTGTGGGACCTCGATGTGGCGCTGCCGGCCGAGCAGAAGGGCACGCACATGTCGCGCTTCGTGGCCTGGCTCGATGCGCTGAACGAGCCGCTTGATGCCGCTTCGTTGCGCGTGCATTTCAGCGCCATGCTCGAGAAGCTGCACGCCACCGAAGGCCGCATCGAAGTACGCTTCCCGTTCTTCATCCGCAAGCGCGCGCCGGTGTCCGGGCTGGAAAGCCTGCTCGACTACCAGGGCAGCTGGGTCGCCGAATCGCGCAACGGCCAGGCGGTGGTGTGGTCGCAGGTGGTGGTGCCGGTGAAATCGCTGTGCCCGTGCTCCAAGGAAATCTCCGACTACGGCGCGCACAACCAGCGTTCGCACGTGACCATCCGCGCTGAGCTGCTGCAAGACGTGCCGTGGTCCGAGCTGGTCCGCTTTGCCGAGGACTCGGCTTCCAGCGAGATCTGGCCGATGCTCAAGCGCGCCGATGAAAAATGGGTCACCGAGCACGCCTACGAGAACCCCAAGTTCGTCGAAGACCTGGTGCGCGACGTGGCGCTGCTGCTGAATGCTGACAAGCGCATCGGCCGCTACAGCGTGGACGTGGAGAACTTCGAATCCATTCACAACCATTCGGCCTACGCGCGAATCGAACGCAATTGAACTGGCCGTACGAACTCCAGATCGGCTGGAGATACACGCGAGCCGGTCGCGCCGGGCGGCGCAACGGCTTCATTTCCTTCATCTCCGGCGTCTCGATGCTGGGCATCGCGCTCGGCGTTGCGGCCTTGATCATCGTGCTGTCGGTGATGAACGGCTTCCAGAAAGAGGTGCGCGACCGCATGCTCTCCGTGGTGGCGCACGTCGAGGTGTCGGATGTGATGGGCGGTGGGTTGTTGAACTGGGAAGCCACGGCCGCCAAGGCCCGGCAGAACCCGCAGGTCATCGGCGCAGCCCCTTTCGTTGCGGCCCAGGCCTTGATCGCACGCGGCGACGACATGCGCGGAGCCGTCGTGCGCGGCATCTCGCCGAAGGATGAAGCCACCGTCACCGACCTGGCCGCGCAGCTGAAGGACACGACGCTCGCCAAGCTCACCCCAGGCACCTGGGGCATCGTGCTCGGCATCGAGCTTGCGCACTCGCTCGGCGTGAAAGATGGTGACAACGTCACCATCGTCGCGCCCGGCGGGCAGGTCACCCCGGCCGGCGTGGTGCCGCGGCTGAAGCAGCTCACGGTGGTGGGTACCTTCGACTCGGGCCACTACGAATACGACAGCACGCTCGCGCTGATTCACCTCGACGATGCGGCTCGGCTCTTTCGCGTCGAAGGCCCTACCGGCATTCAAATGCGCCTGAAAGACCTGCACCAGGCGCCCGAGGTGGCAGCTCAACTCGCGCAGTCGCTCGGCCCGCAAGTGACGGTGCGCGACTGGACGCGCACCAACCGCAACTGGTTCGCTGCGGTGCAACTCGAGAAGCGCCTGATGTTCATCATCCTGACGCTGATCGTGGCCGTGGCTGCGTTCAACCTCGTGTCCACGCTGGTGATGACCGTCACCGACAAGCGTGCCGACATCGCCATCTTGCGCACGCTGGGCGCGAGCCCGCGTTCCATCATGGGCGTATTCATGGTGCAGGGTGCTGCGTCGGGTGTCATCGGCACGCTCGCTGGCGTGCTCTTCGGCCTGCTGATCGCCTTCAACATCGACGTCATCGTGCCCTTCATCGAATCCGCGTTGCACACGAGCTTCCTGCCCAGCAGCATCTACCTCATCAGCCGCATGCCGAGCGAGCCGCAGTCGGCCGACATTCTCCCCATCACGCTGATCTCGCTGGTCTTGTCGTTCGTGGCCACGCTGTACCCGAGCTGGCGCGCCAGCCGCGTGCAGCCGGCCGAGGCCTTGCGCTATGAATGAAGCCAAGGGCGTGGTGATCGAGGCCAAGGGCCTGCACAAGCGCTTCAACGAAGGCGGGCTCGACGTGAACGTGCTGCAGGGCGTCGACCTCACCGTGCAGCAAGGCGAAACGGTGGCCATCGTTGGGGCCTCGGGGTCCGGCAAGAGCACGCTGTTGCACCTGCTTGGCGGGCTGGAGGCGCCGACGCAGGGCAAGGTGCGCCTGGCAGGGCGCGACTTCTCCGAGATGAGCGCTTCGGCGCAGGGCGACTGGCGCAACCAGCAGCTCGGCTTCGTCTACCAGTTCCATCACCTGCTGCCTGAATTCACCGCGCTCGACAACGTGGCCATGCCGCTGCGCATTCGCCGCCAAGCCAAGCCCGAAGCTCGCGCGCAGGCGCAGGCGGTGCTGGCCCAAGTGGGCTTGGCCGGGCGCGTCGACCACCGGCCCGCGCAGCTGTCGGGTGGCGAGCGCCAGCGCGTCGCGATCGCTCGTGCCTTGGCCGGCCGCCCGGCCTGCGTGCTGGCCGACGAGCCCACCGGCAACCTCGACCGAGGCACGGCCAACGGCGTGTTCGAGTTGATGCTGGGCCTCGCACGCGAGCAGAACATGGCCTTCGTGATGGTCACGCACGACGAGTCGCTGGCGGTTCGCTGCGACCGCGTGCTGCATCTCAACCTGGGCCGCTTGCAGGACTGACGAGCGGCTGCCTCATCGAGGTGCGGGCGTTACGGTTCTGGTGCGCCTGAAGGCCCGCTGCGCCGGCAAGGCGCTGGCACCGAAGTTGCTGCTCTGACTTTCGAGAGAGGCGACGCATGTGCAGTGCCGTCGCTGATCAGCAAAAGACCGCTAGGGTTCCGAGCTTCACGCAACTGAAGCTGTCTGGTCCGAGAGCAGTCGGTCGCGCGTTAGTGCGGCTCCACGGAGGGACAAAAGCCCGGGAGGAAGCGGTCATGCCGTTGCCCTCTCGCGTCTTTGTCTCACGACTTCAGGAGCCCGCCGTGTCTGCACCTCCCTCGTCACCTCGACGACCGTCCCTGTGGGTCATCGCCGGCGCGCTGTCGCGGCGCCAGTACTGGATGTTCGCGGCCATCGGGCTGCTCGTGCCTCTTGCCCTGTGGGCGGGCCTCTCGGCCTCCGGCTGGGTCGACACGGTGTTCATGCCCGGCCCGTTGAAGGTGTTCACGCGCCTGAGCACCTGGCTGCTTGAAGACGATCTCCTCACCGACGCCGGCATCAGCATCTACCGCGTGGTGATCGGCTTTCTGCTGTCGGCAGTGCTGGCGTTGCCGATCGGCCTGCTGATCGGCGCCTTCCGCCCGGTCGAAGCCTTGCTGGAGCCGCTGACCGACTTCATCCGCTACATGCCGGCGGTCGCCTTCATTCCGCTGGTGATGCTGTGGTTCGGCATCGAAGAGAGCGCCAAGATCTCGATCATCTTCATCGGCACCTTCTTTCAGATGGTGCTGATGGTGGCCGAGAACGTGCGCCTCGTGCCCCGCGCGCAGATCGAGGCGGCGCAGACCATGGGCGCCTCGCGTGAAGAGATCGTCCGCCTGGTGCTGCTGCAGTCGGCCAAGCCAGCCATCCTCGACACGCTGCGCATCACCATGGGCTGGGCCTGGACCTACCTGGTCGTGGCCGAGCTCGTCGCGGCCAACTCGGGCATCGGCTATTCGATCCTGAAGGCCCAGCGCTACCTCAAGACCGACACCATCTTCGGCGGCATCATCCTCATCGGCGTGATCGGTTTGCTGATGGACCAGGCCTTCCGGTGGCTGCACCGCAGGGCCTTTCCCTACATGCACCGCCGGGGTTGAACGCCATGAAGAACGACATCATCCCGAGCAAGGTCGAGATCCGCCAACTCGGCAAGGTCTACGACGGCAGCACCAGCAGCACGCCTGCGCTGCAAGACGTCAACCTCTCGGTCGAACACAACGAGTTCATCACGCTGGTCGGTGCTTCGGGCTGCGGCAAGTCGACACTGCTTCGCATCCTCGCGGGGCTGGAGTACGCCACCTCGGGCGAGGCGTATTGCGACGGCAAGCTCATCAACGGTCCGGGCGCCGAACGGGCGATGGTGTTCCAGCACTACAGCCTCTACCCGTGGCTCTCGGTGCTGGGCAACATCAAGTTCAGTCGTGGCCTCAAGGCGAACCGTAGCGACATCACCTCGTCCGACGTCGAAGCCGCTGCCGGCCGTGCCGATGCGCTGCTCAACCTGATCGGCCTCGACAAGGTCGCCAACTCGTACCCCAACCAGCTCTCGGGTGGCATGCAGCAGCGCGTGGCCATCGCGCGCGCCTTGCTCGGCAGGCCGTCGATGCTGCTGATGGACGAGCCCTTCGGCGCGCTCGACGCGCAGTCGCGAGAGGTCATGCACGACATGATCCTGCACATCCACCGCATCGAGAAGACCACCGTCGTTTTCGTCACGCACGACGTGGAAGAAGCCATCTACCTCGGCCAGCGCGTGGTGCTGATGGAGCCGCGCCCAGGCCGCATTCACAGCATCTACCCGGTGCCGCTGCCTCGTGCTCGCGACCAGGACATGAAGCACACCGCGCCATTCCGCGAGCTCAAGGCCGAGATTCTGGCGCGCATCCGCGAGAGTTCCGGCATGGCGACCGACCTCGAACTGCTCGACAAGCTCTGCGCGCAGAGTTCTGCGCTCTGACCACCCCATACCACCATGCAATCCTTCGACACCATCACTCCCCTGGCGCGCGCGGCGGTGCCAGATGCCTCCACCCGCTTCGCCCCCGAACTCGTGCTGTGGGAAGACGCCATCCCCGGCGGCGCGCACTGGTCGGGCCGGGTGAATCGCGGCACCACGCTGCGCTTCACCGACACCCACGGCGCGGCCAACCTGTCGGCGCTGTTCTTCAACTTCGAGCTGATGAGCGAGCGCTACAACATGCCCGACACCGTGAAAGCGCAGCACACCGCGTTTCTCACACGCGGCCATGCGCTGTATTCCGACATGGGCCGCGTGCTGTGCTCCATCCCCGAAGACAGCTGCGGCTGGCACGACACCGTGTGCGGCCTGCTAGACGCCACGCGCTCGCAGGCCAAGTACGGCGAAGCGCGTTACCAGGAGCACCGCAACGCCATGCACCGCAATGGGCGCGACGGCATGCTGATCGAGCTCGGCAAGTGGGGCCTCGGCAAGCGCGACCTGATCGCCAACGTCAACTTCTTCAGCAAGGCCGTGGCCGATGAAGACGGTGTGCTGCGCTTCGACGCAGCGCACCGCCAACCCGGCCAATACGTCGACCTGCGCTTCGAGATGGATGCGCTCGTGGTGCTGTCTGCGGCGCAGCACCCGCTCGACCCTACGCCCACTTACGACCCGAAGCCGGTGCAGGTGACCGCCTGGCGCTCGGGCACCGCCGGCGCCGACGACGTGTGCCGCCATTCATGTGCCGAGAACGGCCGCGGCTTCATCAACACCGAGCGCTGGTTCCTCTGAACGCCGCGCCATCGAAAGAGATCACCATGCCGATACAAATCGTCGAAAGCTCGCTGGCGCCATCGCAGGCCGTGCTCGACCAGGTCTGCGCTGCCGGCGAGCCGTGGATGGGCCGCGTCGCCAAGGGCCAGGTGCTGCGCATCACCGACCTCGAAGGCAACCAGGCCGTCGACGCGCTGTTCTACAACGCCGCGGACCCGAGCGAGCGCTACAGCCTCACCCACACCATCCAGGCGCGGGGCGCGCTCTACCTCGGCATGGGCACGCAGATCATGTCGAGCGAAGGCCGGCCGCTGCTCACCATCGTGGCCGACACCTGCGGCCGCCACGACACGCTGGGCGGGGCCTGTGCCTGCGAGAGCAACACCGTGCGCTACGCGCTCGAGAAGCGCTACATGCACAGCTGCCGCGACAACTTCCTCACCGCCATCGCGCGTGACGCGGCGAGCTTGACGCCCAGCGGGCTCACCAAGCGCGACATCGTCTCCAACATCAACTTCTTCATGAACGTGCCGGTCACGCCGCAAGGCAAGCTGAGCTTCGAAGACGGCATCTCGGCACCCGGCAAGTATGTGGAGATGCGCGCCGAAATGGACGTGGTGGTGCTGGTCTCCAACTGCCCGCAGCTCAACAACCCCTGCAATGCCTACAACCCGACGCCGGTGCGATTTCTGGTGTGGGATGCGTAATAAAAAAACAGTCACCCCTTCTCCGTTCGGGCTGAGCCTGTCGAAGCCGGCATGGTGCACGGCGCACCCTTCGACAGGCTCAGGGCGAACGGACTCACGGTGCCGGACGACCGGCTGCCGCCCGTGATCCGCAGGACGACCTGCCTCACCGAACCGTCGTCATGTTCAACAAAGTCCTGATCGCCAACCGCGGGGCGATCGCCTGCCGCATCATCCGCACCCTCAAGCGCATGGGCGTCGCCTCGGTGGCGGTCTATTCCGAGGCCGATGCCGAATCGCTGCATGTGGCCATGGCCGATGAGTCGGTGTGCATCGGCCCGGCCGCCGTCAGCGCGAGCTACCTCTCGATGCCGTCGCTCATCGACGCGGCGTTGAAGACCGGCGCGCAAGCCATTCACCCCGGCTACGGCTTCCTGTCAGAGAACGCCGCCTTCGTCGAGCTGTGCGAAAACGCCGGCCTCGTGTTCCTGGGGCCCACGCCGCAGCAGATGCGCCTGTTCGGGCTCAAGCACACCGCGCGTGCTCTGGCCGAGTCGTCGGGCGTGCCGCTCTTGCCCGGCAGCGGCCTGCTGGCCGATGTGGACGAAGCGCTCGCACGTGCCGCTGCCATTGGCTACCCGGTGATGCTGAAGAGCAGTGCCGGCGGCGGAGGAATCGGCATGCAGATGTGCGCTGGTGCCGACGAATTGCGGGCCGCCTTCGAGTCGGTGCGCCGCCTGGCGCAAGCCAACTTTTCGGACGGCGGCGTGTTCATCGAGCGCTACATCGGCGATGCCCGGCACATCGAGGTGCAGGTGTTCGGTGACGGCAGCGGCAAGGTCATCGCGCTCGGCGAACGCGACTGCTCGCTGCAGCGTCGCAATCAGAAGGTCGTGGAGGAAACACCCGCGCCGCATCTGCGCGCCGAGGTGCGCGATGCGTTGCTGTCCACCGCATGCCGGTTGGCGCAGGCCGCGTCGTACCGCTCGGCAGGCACGGTCGAGTTCGTGGTGGATGCGAACACGCAGGAGTTCTTCTTTCTCGAAGTGAATGCGCGCCTGCAGGTCGAACACGGCGTGACCGAGGCGGTGACGGGCATCGACATCGTCGAGTGGATGCTGAAGCTGGGCGCGGGCGATTTCGCGCCGCTGGCTTCGATGAAGGTCGAAGCCCGGGGCCACGCCATCCAGGCGCGGCTCTACGCCGAAGACCCGTTCAAGAACTTCCAGCCGTCGACCGGCGTGCTGACCGAGGTCAGCTTCCCGGCCGACATCCGCGTCGACACCTGGATCGAGCGTGGCACCGAGGTCAGCTCGCACTACGACCCGATGCTGGCCAAGCTCGTCGTGCATGGCAGCGACCGCGTCGACGCGTTGGCGAAGCTGTCGCAGGCCCTGGAGGCAACGCGTGTCGCCGGCCTGGAATCGAACCTCGGCTACCTGCGTGGCGTGATGTCGTTCGCGCCTTTCGCCGAAGGCCGCCACACCACGCGCAGCCTGGCCGCGTTCGCCGCAGAGAGCCACGCGTTCGACGTGCTCAGCCCCGGTGTGCAGACCTCGGTGCAGGACTGGCCGGGCCGGCTCTGGTACTGGAACGTCGGCGTGCCGCCCTCCGGCCCGATGGATGCGCTGGCGCTGCGCCTGGCCAACCGGCTTGTCGGCAACGCACCTGGCGATGCCGCGCTCGAGATCACCGTCGCCGGGCCGACGCTGCGCTTCCGCAGCGAGCAGCGCGTGGCCGTCACGGGCGCGCCGATGGAGTTGACGCTCGATGGCGCCGCGGTCGCGATGAACACGCTGATCGAGGTGCGTGCCGGGCAGACCTTGCGCATCGGCCGGCTCACCGGTGCAGGTTGCCGTGCCTACCTCGCGGTCGAGGGCGGCATCGACGTGCCGCTGTACCTTGGCAGCCGCTCCACCTTCACGCTCGGCCAGTTCGGCGGGCACGGCGGGCGTTTGCTGCGCGCGGGCGATGTGCTCCACGTGGGCAGGTCGACTCCTTTGCCTTGCATGACGGCAGATGCGGCAGCCGCATTGGCACCGAGCTTCGCAACGCACTGGGACATCGGCGTGCTGATCGGCCCGCACGCCGCGCCCGACTTCTTCACGCTCGAAGACATCGACGTCTTCTTCGCTACCGACTGGCAGGTGCACTACAACTCCAGCCGCACCGGAGTGCGACTCATCGGCCCGAAGCCGACCTGGGCGCGGCGCGACGGCGGTGAGGCCGGGCTGCATCCGTCGAACATCCACGACAACGCCTACGCCATCGGTGCGATCGATTTCACCGGGGACATGCCGGTGATCCTCGGGCCTGACGGCCCGAGCCTCGGCGGCTTCGTCTGCCCCGCGACGGTCGTGCAGGCCGAGTTGTGGAAGCTTGGGCAACTGTCGCCGGGCAACACGGTGCGCTTCAGACCGATGACGCTCAACGAAGCCACGGCGCTCGCATTGGCGCAGGATGCCGCCTTGCAGTCCGAGCCCGCATCGCCACTGGCGCTGCCGCCCGCAAAGAGCAAGCCTCACGACGCCGCGGTGCTGCACCGCACTCTGGCCGAAGGCGAGCGCGTCGAGGTGGTGTACCGCCGTGCTGGCGACGCTTACGTGCTGATCGAATTCGGCGAGCTGAAGCTCGATTTCACGCTGCGCTTCCAGGTGCATGCGCTGATGACGCTGCTCGAAACCTGGCGTGCTGAAGGCCGGCTCGCCGGCATCATCGATCTCACGCCAGGCATCCGCTCGCTGCAGGTGCACTACGACGCCGCGCAGTTGCCCTTGCCTCATCTGCTCGACCATTTGCTCTCCGCGCAAGAGCAACTCGGTGCCGTGCCCGACATCGAGGTGCCGAGCCGCACCGTGTGGTTGCCGCTTTCTTGGGACGACCCGGCCACGCGCCTGGCCATCGACAAATACATGCAGTCGGTGCGCGCCGACGCGCCCTGGTGCCCGAGCAACATCGAGTTCATTCGCCGCATCAACGGCCTGGCCGATCAACAGGCCGTGCTCGACATCGTGTTCGCCGCGCGCTACATGGTGCTCGGCCTGGGCGATGTGTACCTCGGCGCCCCGGTGGCCACGCCGCTCGACCCGCGGCACCGCCTCGTCACCACCAAGTACAACCCCGCGCGCACATGGACGCCGGAGAACGCGGTAGGCATTGGCGGTGCCTATCTCTGCGTCTACGGCATGGAAGGCCCGGGCGGCTACCAGTTCGTCGGCCGCACGGTGCAGATGTGGAACCGCTGGCGCACGACATCTCACTTCGAGGCCGGCAAGCCCTGGCTGCTGCGCTTCTTCGACCAGATCCGCTTTTACCCCGTGAGCGCCGATGAGTTGCTCGCATTGCGCCGCGACTTCATCGCCGGCCGCGCCTCGCTGCGAATCGAAGAGGGCAGCTTCCGTCTGTCCGACTACGAGCGCTTTCTGCGCGAGGAGGCTGCGTCCATCGAGTCGTTCAAGCGCACGCAGCAGGCCGCGTTCGAAGACGAACGCGAGCGCTGGCGTGTCGCGGGTTTGTCCGAGGCTGCGCAAGATGCGGCGGCGGTCGACGGTGCGTCCGATGCCAACGCCGCCGACAACTTCGACGGTGAAGTCGTCGGCTCGCAGGTGTCGGGCGGCGTGTGGGCGGTGCTGGTGAAAAACGGTGATGTCGTGACTGCCGGGCAGGCGCTCGTCGTCGTCGAGTCGATGAAGATGGAGATCACCGTGTACGCGCCGTGCGATGGCCGCATCGAGCGGCTGATGTGCAGTGCCGGCCAGCCCGTCACCGCTGGCCAGCCCCTGGTTTTGATGCGCTGATGTGCCTTGGTGCGATGCCGCGCACCAAGGCGGACTGGCATCGCGCACCAGTGCCCTCAATCGGCGAATCGAACGCGTGATTTCACTCCCTGCCTTGGCATGCGCTTTGCTCAACTCTCTGCGCAGGTAGAGCGGTTCCGGGTGTTCCAGAACATCCGTAATGCTCTTGCGCAGGGGCACTAGGGTTCCGATCGGCGAGCACGAGTTCGTCCGGTGGCTGGTCCGAGAGTGTCCCGGCCGCGATGGCCCACGCATCGAGGCTCCACGGAGGGATAAAAGCCCGGGAGAGCGACGTTCAGATCGTCTCTTCCTGCGCACGTCCCATCATTCAGGAGCCCTCATATGCACTCGTTTGCGTCATTGATTCGCCCACCCTTCGCGTCAACACAATCGCCTTCGCCGTTCGGTCGCGTGTTCGCCTCGCTGGTCAAGCCGCTCGCCGGCCTCGCCTTGTCTCTGGCCGCGGCCGCTGCATTCGCCGCTCCCGCGACGATGAAGATCGGCACCGTGATCTGGATCGGCTACGGCCCGTTCTATGTGGCCGACGCGCTCGACCTCTACAAGAAATACAACCTCAAGGTCTCGCTGCAGGTCTTCACCGACCCGGCGCTGATCCCCGCGGCACTGGCCAGCGGTGCGGTGGATGGCGCGATGCTCACCTACGACCAGGTGATCGGGCAGGCGGCCGGCATCTCGATGCAGAAGGTCGTGATGCCCATCGACTACTCGAACGGCGGCGACGCCATCGTGGCGGGCAAGGCCATCACCAAGGTGTCGGAGTTCAAGGGCAAGAAGATCGGCTTCAACCCGCTTTCGCCGTCGGATTTCTTGCTGTCGTATGCCCTCAAGACCAACGGCCTGACCGACAAGGACATCACCGCCGTCAACATGACGCCCGAAGCGGTGCCGGCCGCCATGGCCTCGGGCCAGATGCCCATCGGCGTGACCTACGAACCCAGCCTGTCGCAGATCGTCGCGCAAGACGGCGGCAAGAAATTCCACGTGGTCTATTCGTCGAAGCAGGCCCCCGGTCTGATCGCCGACGTGCTGGTGTTCGACGAGAAGGGCATCAAGGCTCGCCCAGCCGACATCACCGGTGTGATGAAGGCTTACATCGACGCGCTGGCCTACATGAAGGCCAAGCCCGATGAAGCCAACAAGATCATCGGCAAGTTCATGGGCGTGTCGGCCAAAGAGGTCAAGGAACAGCTGACCGGCGTGTACAACATTCCCGTGCCCGAGATGCCCAAGGCCTTCGTCAAGGCCAAGCAGACCACCTCGTACTACGCCAGCGGCGAAATCATCGGCGAGATCCTCAAGGCCAAGGGCCAGATCAAGGAAGTACCGGCCGCCGAAAGCACGATGGACGCGCAGTTCGTCAACGCGCTGGTCAAGAAGTAAGAGTCGCTCCTCTGTCCTTCCCGCGCAGGCGGGAATCCACGATGTCCCGCCACACTGGATTCCCGCCTGCGCGGGAATGACGCGGTGCAGAGGCGTCGTTCAACGCCCGAGGTTCGCATGAGCATCTCGCAGACCTTTCGCTACCCCGATGGCGTGGTGCCGAACACGGCCGCGCTCGCATTCACCTTGCTCGGCTGGCCGCTGGGTGTGGCGCTGCTGGTGCTGTCGTCGTGGTGGCTCAATGTGCTCGGCTTCGCGCTGGTGGTGTTGACGCTGGTGTGGTCGGCGTATTTCATCCACGAGTTCGCGCACATGGCGATCTTTCGCGACGGCAACATCAATGCCCGCTGGGGTGCAGTGATGACCTGGATCAACGGCAGCTGCTACGCGCCGTTTGCCGACCTGCGGCGCAAGCACATGCGCCACCATGTCGAGCGCGCTGATGTGCTGACCTTCGACGCCCGCGGCTTTCTGCTGCGCTCGCCGGCCTGGCTTCGCAACACGGTGCTGGCGCTCGAATGGGCTTATGTGCCGGCGGTGGAATTCATCATGCGCGGCTACGTGATCTCGCTGCCGTTCGTCGACGAGCCCAAGCGCAGCCGGCGCCTGCGCATCGTCGGCATCGCGCTGGTTCGCATCGCGGCTTTCGCGTTGCTGGGCTGGTGGTCGCTCAAGGCCCTGCTGCTGTACCTCGCGGCCTACATGGTGTTCGTCACCGTGCTGCGCTTTGCCGATTGCTTCCAGCACACCTACGACTCGTACCCCATCCTCGATGACGCACCGGTCCCGAAAGACAAGCTGCGCGACGCGGCCTACGAGCAGGCCAACACCTTCAGCAACGTGGTCGGCATCGACAGCTTCTGGCTCAACCTGCTCTGGCTGAACTTCGGTTACCACAACGCCCACCATGAGCGGCCCACGCTGCCGTGGTACCGGCTGCCGGCGTATCACCGCAAGCTCTATGGCGACGACCATGTGCAGGTCATTCCGGTGAGAACGCTGTTGAAGAGCTTTCACATCAACCGCGTGAGGCGCGTGATCTCCGACGACTACGGCATGGTGGCGCCACACGGCACGCCAGGCCGCGCCGATGGGTTCCTGGGCGCCGTGGGCGTGTCGTTCCTCACGGCGGTCTGATCTTGCGCGCCGCTGATCGCGAGCCATGGTGTGAGGGGATGAGTTGATGGAAAGCCTGTCTCTCGCCGGCCGCACGGCGCTGGTCACCGGCGCGGCCAGTGGCATCGGCCGGGCGATCGCCTTGATGTTTGCGCGCGCGGGTGCCGCAGTCACGGTCGGCCACCTGGGCAGTGCCGGGCAAGCCGACGCCGTGGTACGAGAGATCACGGGCTCTGGTGGCAGAGCCATCGCCTTCGATGCCGACGTGAGCTTGAGCGCCGCGGTGGCTTCGATGGTCGATGCCACGCAGGCCGTGCTCGGCCCGATCGACGTGCTGGTCAACTGCGCCGGCATCATCCAGGAGAAGCCGTTTCTCCAGACGACTGAGGCCGACTGGCACCGCATGGTCGACACCGACCTGGGCTCGGTGTTCCTGATGTGCCGCGCCGTGCTGCCGGGCATGGTGGCGCGCGGTAGCGGCGTCGTGATCAACATTGGCTCCGACCTCGGCATCCTCGGCCGCGCCGGGTACGCGCCTTACTGCGCGGCCAAGGCCGGTGTGATCGGGCTCACGCGTTCGCTGGCGCGCGAGTTCGCGCCCGCCATCCGCGTCAACGCCATCGCACCGGGGCCGGTCGAGACGCAGATGCTGTCGTCCGAGTTCATGAGCCCCGAATGGCTTGCGAAGGAGAAGGCTATTCCGCAGCACCGCTTTGCCCACCCCGATGAGATTGCGGCTACGGCGTTGTTTCTCGCCAGCGACCTGTCGCGCTTCTATTGCGGCCAGGTGCTGGGCCCGAACGGTGGCTCGGCAATGCCTTGAGGTCATTTCAACAGGAGCCCGCATGACCGTCTTCATGAACGAACTGTCCTGGGTCGACTACCAGCAGCGTGTGGAACGTGACGCGCCGACGATCCTGCTGCCGGTCGGGGCGCTCGAACAGCATGGCCCGCACCTGCCGCTGGGCACCGACGCGCTGCTGTCCACCGCGGTGGCGGCCGATGCGGCGCGCCGCGTTGGCGGGCTGGTGGCACCCGCCTTGTCGTATGGCTACAAGTCGCAGCCCAAGTGCGGCGGCGGCAACCACTTCTGCGGCACGACCAGCGTCGACGCGGCCACGCTGATCGGCTCGGTGCGCGACGCCGTGCGCGAGTTCGCGCGCCACGGCGTGAAGCGCCTGGTGCTGGTGAACGGCCACTACGAGAACCAGTGGTTCCTGATCGAAGGCATCGACCTCGGGCTGCGTGATCTCGGCCCGGGCGCGGCGCTCGAGGTGGTGCGCCTGGAGTACTGGGACTTCCTGACCGAGAAGACGCTGGCAGCCGTGTTCCCCGACGGCTTCCCCGGCTTCGCGCTCGAGCACGCGGCCGTGCTGGAGACATCGATGATGCTGCACTACCACCCTTCGCTCGTGCGGGTCGACCTGATCCCGGCCGACCCGCCGGCGGACTTTCCGCCGTACGACGTGTACCCCTCGCGCAAGAACTGGGTGCCGCTGTCGGGCGTGCTGTCATCGGCGCGCGGTTCGGATGCGATCAAGGGACGGCTGATCTCCGAAGAGGTGACACGCCGCATGGCCGAGGCGATCGAAGCCAGCTTCCCGTGATGGACCTGCATCGCTCGGCGACGGCGCTGATCGTCATCGACATGCAGCGCGATTTCTGTGCGCCCGGCGGCTATGCGGCACGCGCCGGGCTGGACGTGGCTCGCCTGGCCGAGCCCATCGCCGCCATCGGCCGCCTGCTGGGCGCCGCCCGCCGAGCCGGCTTGTTGGTCGTGCACACACGTGAAGGCCACCGCAGCGATTTGTCGGATTGCTCGCCCGAGAAGTTGCGCCGAAGCGCGTCGGCCGGCGCGGCCATCGGCTCCACCGGGCCGCTCGGCCGCTTGCTGATCCGCGGTGAGATGGGCCACGACTTCATCGACGAGCTGCGCCCGGAGGCGGGCGAGCCGGTGGTCGACAAGCCCGGTTACAGCGCTTTCCACCAGACTGACCTGGCGCAGATTCTTGCCGGCCGCGGTATCGCGACGTTGGTGCTGTGCGGCGTGACCACCGAGGTGTGCGTGCACTCGACGCTGCGCGAAGCCGTCGACCGCGGCTTCCGCTGCTTCACCGTCGGCGATGCCTGTGCCGCCAGTGATCCGGCGTTGCACAAGGCGGCGCTCGCGATGATCGGCGTCGAAGGCGGTATCTTCGGCAGCGTGGTGAACACCGATGCCGTGGTCGCCGCGCTCACCCCGTAGACAGGCCCGACATGACCCAAGTCCGCAAGATGTGGCCGTTGCTCACGGCCACGCACCGCTATGACAAGACGATCTCGACCTACCGGCGCGGCCACGGCCAGCTGATCGAGGCGCCGATCCTGGCTTACCTGATCGAGACGGCCAACGGCCGCATCCTCTACGACGTGGGCTGCGACCACGCCAAGATCGCCGACCCCGTGGCCCGCGCGCGCTGGTACGACCCGGCGGTGTTCGACTTCGGCGCACCCGAGATGAGCGAGGAGCAACGCATTCCGCGCCACCTGTCACGCCTGGGGCTCACCCCGGCCGATGTGGACGTGATCTTCATCGGCCACCTGCACTTCGACCACGCCGGCGGCTTGAAGGAGTTGCGCCGCTGCGGCTGCGGTGCCGAAATCCACCTCCAGCAGGACGAATGGGATGCCGCGGCCACCGGCGGCGACCCGGCCGTCTTCAGCGACGACCTGGTCGACGATGCCGGCACGCCGCTGCAGTTCCGCCTGCACCGCGGCGAGTACGACGTGGTGCCGGGCGTGCGTGCGATCACTTCGCCCGGCCACACTGCGGGCCACATGTCGATGTGGATCGAGTTGCCCAAGGGCCCGCCGGTGCTGCTTTGCGGCGATGCGGCCGACCTGCAGGAGAACCTGGACGACGAAATTGCCCCCGGCACGCTGTGGCAAGGCCAGGAACAACAGGCAATTCAAAGTATCCGCAAGCTGAAAGATCTGTCAGGTCACACCGGCGCGCAACTCTGGCCCAATCACGACATGGCATTCTTTCGCGCCTTGCCCGCGTTCCCTCAGCCTGTCGAATGAGTCCTTTTCCGTTGAATGACGTTCCATCCCGTTACCGCGGCGTCTGGAACCGTACCCTGCTGCAAACCCCTGAGCATCGCGACACCAGCACCTTCGTGCGCTGGATGCAAACGCCTCGCTGGCATGCCGACCTGCGCGTGCCGCCGGCCGCCCGCTGCCCCGGCGACCCCACGCCCGAGATGCTGGCCCTGCAGCAGGGCTTCTGCGGCCTGACCAGCGTCGATCGGCAGGACGGCGCGGAGACCTGCACCTGGCACCGCCAGCTCGACTTCCAGCCGCCGCAGGCCACCCCCGACGTCGGTCGGATCACCTTCGAGACGCCCCACCGCCTGGTCGAGACCGGCATCCACAGCGAGTACCGCGAGGTGTGGGAGCGCATGCCCGGCTCGACCGGCCGCTTTGTGGCCCTCGAATCCCTGCCGGTGGCGGCCGGTGCGCCGCGCAGCCTGATGCTGGTGTCGGGGCGTTATGCGATGCGCGTGCGAACCCGCAGCGCCGACTGGCCCGCCGGCGCAAGCTCGCTGGCCGAACTGGTCCACAGCAGGGTGGACGGCTGGCAGCGCCTGCTCGATTTCGAGATTTCCTTCTGCCAGCTCGAAGCCGGGCGCCTGAGCGTGCACCGCTCGACGCTGCCGGCGCTGGAAGGCCGTGACGAAGCCTGCAACATCCGCCGCAACGGCAAGCGCGAGGCCGTGATCTCCGGGCCGAACGGCGCCACCCGCTGGAACGTGCTCGACTGGGATGCCGATAGCACTGTGATCATTTGAGGCTGAGAGATTTTCGAGTTTCCCTATCGTTCGGGCTGACCCTTCGACGGGGCTCAGGACAGGGTCCGCCTGCGGCGGATCGAAGCCGTGTTCTGCTTTTGCCTTTGCCGCTTCGCGTAGTGTGTTTCTCCTGCCTACCGGCGGGTGCGCCGGGAATCCGCCCCGGCGGGCGTGTCACTTTCATTTGTCGCGTCAAATGAAAGTAACCAAAGCAAAGACGCTCTCCACTTTGCTGTACCGCTTCGGATGCTTCCTTCCGCGACTTGTCGCCGACGCTCTACATCGGACCACGGAACACCTGTTCAACGTACCCCACCCCTCGACTCGCTGCGCATCGCCATCACGCTCGATGCGAAGCGAGGTGGGACAGGGAAAGTTGCGAAGCAACGACCGTATTGCTCTTGGGCCCCGTGGGAGGCGTCGAGGAGCGCAGGGGTTTGGGGCCGCGTGCGCAGCACGCTTCGTGAACTGACTTCGCGCCGTTTGTTTGAACGCAGTGAGCGTAGCGAACGAGGTGAGTTTGGCGCGGGCCCCGAACACCGAGCACCGCAGAGCAGTCGGCCCGAGGCCGACCGCCTCCGTCGGGTTCCCCTTTCTTTGGTGACTTTCTTTCGGGGAAGCGAAAGTTCGCGCAGCGGGGGGCGCTCACTTCGCGCAGCGAGGTTATGCGAACACCAAAGTTACTGCCCTGTCGGGGGCATATCCCGACGCGGCCTCACGCAGTGAACAAGAAGTACGCGTCAGCCGGCACGGGGCTTCGATCCGCCGCAGGCGGACCCTGTCCTGAGCCCCGTCGAAGGGTCAGCCTGAACGGTGGGTGCTGCGCGAACAAGGCTTCGACAGGCTCAGCCCGAACGGCTGGGGTGGTGGCGCGCGAAACGGGTGGGAGGTGGGCGACCAGGCTTCGACAAGCTCAGCCCGAACGGGTAGGGTGGTGGTACGCGAGCCAAGCTTCGACCTCAGCCCGAACGGAGTCAAAAACTCTCAGCCTCTGTCTGAGGCTGAACAGGTGTTTCTCCGCGAACGCCGGGCAGCGACAGGGGGCGGAGAAGCCCTCAAGCCACGCGCCCGAACCACCACACCGACAAGGCTGCCGAGAGTAGCACCAGCGCAGCGGCCGCCGCAGCAAAGATCGCGGTGATCTCGGTCTCTTTCTTCTCGACGATCATGCGCGAGCTGAGGCTCTGGTAGACCTTCTTCAGGTCGGCTGCCGTGCCGGCGTAGAAGTATTCGGCGCGTGTGAGGTTGGCCACGTTCTTCAGCGTGTCTTCGTCCAGGCGCACGCGCATCGACCAGCCTTCGAAGCCGATGGTCTCGCCTTCCTTGGTGCCGATGCCCACCGAATAGACCTTCACGCCGCGGTCGGCGGCCATCTTGGCGGCGTCCATCGGGTCGGGGCCTGTGGTGCGCTGGCCATCGGTCAGCAACACGATGGCGGCCGAGCTGAAGGAACCGGGCGGCACCGGCGTGAACTCTTTCGGCGGCTTGTCGCCGGGGCCGAGCGGCATGTTGCGCTGGCCGGTGATCTGCGAGAGGTCGATGCCCGCATCCGGGAAGATGGTCGCGAGCGAGAGCACGATGCCGCTGCCGATGGCGGTGCCGCGCTGCAGCTGGAAGCGGTCGATCGCCGCGACGATGTCTTCGCGGTTCTGCGTGGGTGGCTGCACCACCGCGGCGGTGCCGGCGAACGAGACCACGCCGACCCGCACGCTGCGCGGCAGGTCGTTGAGGAAGGCCTTGGCCGCCTCTTGCGCGGCCACCATGCGGTTGGGCAGCACGTCGGTGGCGCGCATGCTGCCCGACACGTCCATCGCGAGGATGATGGTTTCCTGCTGCAGCGGCAATGTGACCACCGCGCGCGGCCGGGCGCTGGCGAAGAGCAGCGTGGCCAGCGCCAGCAGCATCAGCACCGGCGGCACATGCCTGCGCCAGCCCGGCCCCTTGCCCATGGCCTGCTTGACGATGGACAGGCTGGCGAAGCGCAGCGTGTTCTTCTTGCGCCGGTGCATCAGCCACCAGTACAGCAGCACCAGCAGCGGCAGCGCGAGCAATGACCACAGCAGATCAGGCCACGCGAAGGTCATCCAGCTTCTCCGTGGGCAAGGGTTTCAGGTGCGCCGGCAAACCGCCGCCGGCCGCGAGCTGGCTGCGGCGGCGCCGCAGCTCGACGAAGCGCAGCAAGGTGTTGACCAGGTCTTCGTCGGTCGACAGCTCCAAGGTGTCGACGCCGGCGCGCGTGAGCGCGGTGCGCAGCTCGGCCTCTTGCTGGTCGGCGGCCTTGGCGAATCGCGTGCGAAAGCCCGGGTCGCGGGTGTCGACCAACAGCTGTTCGCCGGTCTCGGCGTCTTGCATGTTCACCATGCCGAGGTCGGGCAAATCCATCTCCAGCGGGTCGTACAGGCGCACCGCCAGCACCTCGTGGCGCTGGGCCAGGCGAGCCAGCGCATCACCCCAGCCGGGGGCGCTGATGAAGTCGGAGACGACGAACACCGTCGAGCGTCGAGGTATCAGCGGCGCGGCACGTTGCAGCAGGTCTTGCAACTGCGTCTGCGTCTTGGCCTGCGGCACGGTGTGCTTGCTCATGCGCTGCAGCAGGTGCAGCACGTGGGCGCGGCCGTTGCGCGCGGGCAGCACGTCGTCGAGCGAGTTGCCGTAGAGCATGGCGCCGACGCGGTTGCCATGGCGGGTGAGCAGCCGCGCAAGCACCGCCACGAACTCGGCCGACACGCTGCGCTTGGATCGCTGCGAACCAAAATCGACGCTGCCGCTCAGGTCGAGCAGGAACCATGCGGTGAGCTCGCGGTCTTCGGTGAACTGGCGCACGTAGGGTTGCTGCAGGCGCGCGGTGACGTTCCAGTCGATGTGGCGTACGTCGTCGTGGTGCTGGTACTCGCGCAGGTCGGCAAGGTCGAGCCCCGCACCGCGGAAGAGCGTGCGGTAGTCGCCTTGCAGCAGCCCGTCGAGACGGCGGATCACCGTCCATTCCAGGCGCCGCAAGATGGCTTCAGGTGTTGCCGGGTTCGCCATGGGCCATGGGTTTGTCGGGCTTCGGCACTTTCTGCACGATGCGGTGGATGATCTGGTCGGCCGTGAGCCCGTCGGCCAGCGCTTCGTAGCTCAGCACCAGGCGGTGACGAAGCACGTCGGCTACGAGGTCGATCACGTCTTCGGGCAGCGCGTAGCTGCGGCCGCGCATCATCGCCAGCGCCTTCGAGCCTTCGATCAGGCCGATGGTGGCGCGCGGGCTGGCGCCGAAGTTGATGTACTTGGCGAGGTCGGGCAGGCCGTGCCGCGCCGGCGTGCGCGTGGCGCCGATCAGCTTCACTGCGTATTGCACGAGCGAGGGGTCGACGTAGACCTTGCGGCATTCGTGCTGCAACTCGGCGAGTTGCGTGGTGCTCGCGACCGTCGACACCGTGGTCGGCTCGCCCGTCACGCGGCCGACGATCACGAACTCTTCTTCTTCGGTTGGGTAGTCGACCAGCACCTTCATCATGAAGCGGTCGACCTGCGCCTCGGGCAGCGGGTAGGTGCCTTCGGTCTCGATCGGGTTCTGCGTGGCCATCACCAGGAAGGGCGAGGGCACCTTGTGCGTCTCGCCGGCGATGGTGACCTGGCGCTCCTGCATCACCTCGAGCAGCGCGCTCTGCACCTTGGCCGGTGCGCGGTTGATTTCGTCGGCCAGCAGCAGGTTGGCGAACACCGGGCCCAGCGAGGTGGCGAACTCGCCGGTCTTCTGGTTGTAGATGCGCGTGCCCACCAGGTCGGCCGGCACCAGGTCGGGTGTGAACTGGATGCGCTTGAAGCTGCCGCGCAGCGTGGTCGCGAGCGTCTTGATAGTGATGGTCTTGGCCAACCCCGGCACGCCCTCTACCAGCAGGTGGCCCTGCGCCAGCATCGCGACCATCACCCGCTCCAGGAAACGATCTTGGCCGACGACGACGCGCTTCACCTCGTAGAGGATCTGCTCCATCAAGGTCGCAGTGGGGCTCGGTTCCAGTTTGCTCATGGGATCTCGCTCAGAAAGGTGGCATGCCGGCCGCCGCAGCCGCGTTCTCGATGGGCACGGCAAACCCGATGCCGATGAAGGTGCGCGCCTCGGTCGGGTTGAGGATGGCGGTGACGATGCCGACCACGCTGCCGTCCATCGTGACCAGCGGCCCGCCCGAGTTGCCGGGGTTGGCGGCGGCATCGAACTGGATCAGGTTGGTCAGCTTGCGCTGGCCCTGCGGCGAGCGGAACTCGCGCTTCAAACCCGAGACCACGCCGCCGGAAACGGACGGGCCGATGCCGAAGGGGTAGCCGACGGCGATGACTTCATCGCCCGGGTTCAGGTCGCCGGTGGAGCGCATGGTCGCGGCCTGCAGGTCGTCGGGAATGGTTTGCGCGCGCAGCACGGCGAGGTCGTTCTCGGGTTGTATGCCGACGATGCTGGCCGCGGACTCGCTGCCGTCCGCGAAGGTGACCTTCAGGCGCTTGGAGCCGGAGATCACGTGCAGGTTGGTGAGGATGGTGCCGTTGTCGACGATCACCACGCCGGTGCCGGTGGCGTGCTTGCCGTGGGGCGATTCTTCGGCTTCGGGCCTCTTCTTGCCTTTGCCGGCCGGTGGGGCGGGCGCGTCGTCGACCTCGTCGTCGCCTTCCACCCGCACCACCGAGGGTGCGATGGCGTCGTAGGCCTTGGCGTAGGCCGAAGGCAGCGGCTCTTTCTCGAGCGAGCGTCGCACGGCGGTGTCGATGTCTTTTTGCGTCAGGGGCGGGCCGGAGGGCGCGAAAGTCCGGGTTGAAAACGCGCCCAGCAGCACCAGCAAAAGGCCGACCGTGGCCCAGGCGATGCGCTCGCGCCAGACACCGCGTTTACGAGGGGCCGCAGCGGCCGGTTTCGGTGGGGTGGGCTCGTCGACGGCTGGTGAAGGCGAGGGCTCGGAAGCCTGTCGCGGCGAGCGGCTGTAAAGCGGGGCCTTTCTCATGCTGACCACCTCCACACGAGGGCGCAGACGGGGAACGGGAGAGCCGGCGGCGAACACCGGCCAACGACACGCACACCGTATCACGGCAGCGATGTCTGTGCACGTGGGGGATGATTGCGAAATGTCTTGGATCGATACCCATTGCCACCTGGACGCCGCCGAATTCGATGCTGACCGGCTGGCGGTGGTCGCCCGCGCCCGCGCTGCGGGAGTGCGGCAACTCGTGCTGCCGGCGGTGGCGGTGGGCAATTTCGAGACGGTGCGAACCCTGGCCCACGAGCACGGCCTCGCTTATGCGCTGGGCATTCATCCGCTGTGCGTGAACGCCGCCGCCGAAGCCGACCTGCTGATCCTGCGCGACGCACTCGCCGAGCACCGCGACGACCCGCGGCTGGTCGGCATCGGTGAGATCGGCCTCGACCACTTCGTGCCGGGGCTGGAGCTGCCCAAGGCCGAGCATTTCTATGCCGAGCAGCTCAAGCTCGCTCGCGACGCCGGGCTGCCGGTGATCCTGCACGTGCGCCGCTCGGCCGACACCTTGCTGAAGCACCTGCGGCGCATTCCGGTGAGCGGCATCGCCCACGCCTTCAACGGCAGCGAGCAGCAGGCCGAGGCTTTCGTGAAGCTCGGCTTCAAGCTCGGTTTCGGCGGCGCGATGACCTTCGACCGCGCGCTGCAGATCCGCCGCCTGGCCCAGCAGGTGCCGGCCCACGCGCTGGTGCTGGAGACCGATGCGCCTGACATCCCGCCGCACTGGCTGTACCGCACCGCCGAGCAGCGTGCCGCGGGCGCGGTGTCGCGCAACGAGCCGGCCGAGTTGCCGCGCATTGCCGCCACGCTGGCCGAGTTGCGGGGCTGGACGCTGGAGCAGACCGCCAAGACCTGTTCCGACAATGCGTACGCCGCGCTGCCTCGCCTCTCGGCTCTGGCAGACTGACGGGCCGATGCCTTCCACCGACTCTCTCGCTGCACCGCCGCTGCAAGGCCTCGCCCCCGTGATCGACGAACGCACGCGGGTCGTCGTGCTGGGCAGCTTCCCGGGCGTGGCGTCACTGCAGGCCGGCCAGTACTACGCGCATCCGCGCAACCACTTCTGGCCGGTGCTCTCGGTGCTGTGGAATGTCGATCTGCGTGCTTGGTCTTACGACGAGCGATTGAAGGAAGTGCGCAAGCGCGGCCTGGGCATCTGGGACGTCTACGCCCACTGCCGCCGCGAAGGCAGCCTCGACAGCGCGATCGAGGACGCCGAGTTCAACGACCTCGCCGGCCTGAAGCAACGCGCACCGCTGCTGCAGGCCATTGCCCACAACGGCGGCGAGTCGGCCCGCGCGATGCGGTTCACCCGCTCGCTGGGTGTCGACGTGGTCCGGCTGCCGTCGACCAGCCCCGCCAATGCGTCATGGAGCTTCGAGCGCAAGCTCGCGGTCTGGCGTGAAGCTTTCATTACCCACGGCATTGCATGAACGGCATCCGATGAAGAGAGACAGACAGACCGAGATGGCGCCAGCCACCTTGTCCGAATTCGACGGCGTGCGTTACCTGCACCTGGGCACGCCCTGGGTGCAGGGCGCGATGCGCATTCGCAAGCCGCACACCATCGAGCTCGACTACGTGCAGCGCATGATGGTGTGGATGCTGTTCCGCGACCCGGCGCAGCTCACCAAAGACCACGCCGTGCAGCTCGGCCTCGGCTCGGCCACGATCACGCGCTTCTGCCACCGCAACCTGCGCATGAAGACGACGGCGGTGGAGCTCAACCCGACCGTCATCACGGCTTGCCGACTGTGGTTTCACCTGCCGGCCGACGACGCCCGCCTGAACGTGCTCAACCAAGATGCTGCGGTCTACGTGGCCGACCCAGCCCACGCCGAATCGGCCGACGTGCTCAACGTCGACCTCTACGACCACGACGCGGCCAGCCCGGTGCTCGACGACCAAGGCTTCTATGACGCCTGCGAGCGCCTGCTGGCCGATGGTGGCGTGATGACGGTCAACCTGTTCGGCCGCGACGCGAGCTTCGAGCAAAGCGCGAGCCGCATCGCCGCGGCCTTCGGGCCGCATGCGGTGCTGTCGCTGCGGCCCACCAAAGAAGGCAACACAGTTGTCGTGGCGGTAAAGAACTTTGCTTTTCCTGACCGTGAGACGCTTGCTGCCCGTGCTGAAAACATTGAAACTCGCTTCGCTTTGCCGGCGCGCAAGTGGTTGCGCATGATTCGCGCATTGCCAGAGCTTTAACCATGACCACTGCCGTTCCCCAAGCCAAACCACCCAAGCCCCACAAGCCGTCGAGCCCTCATCCCGCAGGCCGGCTCGAATGGCGGCGCATGCTGCGCTGGCTGCTGGAAGACGGCATCATCAGCGCCGCCAATTACGAGCAGACCTCGCACCGCTTCGCCGCCGGAGACAGCATCCAGCACCCGCTGGTGCGCTTGGCCAACGCGGAGCTGATGAACGCCAAGACCGGCAAGCCGCTCGACATCGAGATGCTCACCGAATGGCTTGCTGGCCATTGCGGCATGCCCTACCTGCGCATCGACCCGCTGAAGGTCGACGTGGGCCGCGTGGCCGACGTGATGTCGATCACCTACGCCGAGCGGCGCCGTGCCTTGCCGCTGCAGTTCGGCTCCAGTGAGGTGACGGTGGCGACCAGCGAGCCCTTCGACCTGGGCTGGGTGCCCGAGATCGAGGCCCACACCCGCAAGTCGCTGCGCATGGTGGTGGCCAACCCGATCGATCTGGTGCGCTACACCACCGAGTTCTACACGCTGCAGCGTTCGGTGCGCAACGCCATCAAGACCGGCGAGATGGCCGCCACCGCCAGCTTCGAGCAGTTGGTGGAGCTGGGCCGTACCAACAAGCAGCTCGACGCGAACGACCAGGGCGTGGTGCAGGTGGTCGACTGGCTGTGGCAATACGCCTTCGACCAGCGCGCGAGTGACATCCACCTCGAGCCGCGGCGCGACCTGAGCGTGATCCGCTTCCGCATCGACGGCGTGATGCACACCGTCTACCAGCTGCCGCCCGGCGTGATGAACGCGATGACGGCGCGCATCAAGCTGCTCGGCCGCATGGACGTGGTGGAAAAACGCCGCCCGCTTGACGGCCGCATCAAGACGCGCAACCCGCAGGGCGACGAAGTCGAAATGCGCTTGTCGACGCTGCCCACCGCCTTCGGAGAGAAGATGGTGATGCGGATCTTCGACCCCGACACCACCGTCAAGCAGCTCGACGCGCTGGGTTTCGGCACGCACGATGCGCAGCGCTGGGAAGGGTTGGTGTCGCGTGCGCACGGCATCATCCTTGTGACCGGGCCCACCGGTTCGGGCAAGACGACGACGCTGTACTCCACGCTGCGCCGCCTGGCCACCGACGAGGTGAACGTCTGCACGATCGAAGACCCGATCGAAATGATCCAGCCGGCGTTCAACCAGACACAGGTGCAATCGGCCATCGACCTTGGTTTTGCCGAAGGCCTGCGTGCGCTGATGCGGCAGGACCCGGACATCATCATGGTCGGCGAAATCCGCGACCTCGAAACCGCCGAGATGGCGATCCAGGCCGCGCTCACCGGCCACCTGGTCTTCAGCACGCTGCACACCAACGACGCGGCTTCGGCCATCACCCGCTTGTCGGACCTCGGCGTGCCGCCGTACCTGATCGGCGCCACCGTCATCGGCGTGCTGGCGCAGCGCCTGGTGCGCACGCTGTGCATTGCCTGCAAGCAACCCGACGAGGTGACGACGGCTGAAAGCATCGACGCAGTCATCAAGCCGTGGCGCATCAACGGCAAGGTCAAACCCTACAAACCCGTGGGCTGTCTGGAATGCCGCATGACGGGGTACCGCGGCCGTGCCGGGCTCTACGAGTTGCTCAGCGTGAGCGATGCGGCGAACGCTTGCATCCACCCCACGCCCGACATCTCCAAGCTGCGCAAGCAGGCCCTGAGCGAGGGTTTGCGCCCCTTGCGTTTGGCCGGCGCGATGAAGGTGGCCGAAGGCCTGACCACGATCGAAGAAGTGCTGCGCGCCACGCCCTCCTGGGACGTCTGAAAGCCAGCCTTTGAACCCGGCCGGACATCAGGCCTGCCGTTGTGTGCTACGTGTAAACCACACACGGTCCTCTAAGGGTTGCTGCCTAGAATCGATTGGGTTTGTTACTGCGAGGAGCAGCACTTGAAGATTAAGAGCGAACGGGACTTCTGGTCCGGAATCATGTTCACGGTGGTCGGCATCGGTTTTGCCGTCGGCGCCACCAACTACAGCATGGGAGCCTCGGCGCGGCCGGGGCCTGGTTACTTCCCGCTGCTGCTCAGCGTCATCCTCGCCATCCTCGGCGGGGTCGTGCTGTTCAAGAGCCTCACCATCGAGACCGAAGGCGGCGACCCGATCGGTTCGATCGCATGGCGCCCGCTGCTGGTGATCGTGGTCGGCATCACCTTCTTCGGTGCTGCGCTGCCGCGTCTGGGCATGGTCATCACCATCCCCATCCTGATCCTGATCTCGAGCCTGGCCGGCGACGAATTCAAGTGGAAGGGCGTGCTCGTCAACGCCATCGTGCTGACGGTGTTCTCCTGGCTCATCTTCGTGGCGGGCCTGAAGCTCACGATCCCCCTGTGGCCGACGTTCCTTGCGAACTGAACCAACCCGTGACTCCAACAAAACCGAACAAGAGGGTTGACCCATGGACCTGATCAATAACCTGATGCTGGGCTTCGGCGTGGCATTCACGCTGCAGAACCTGCTGTATGCATTCTTCGGCTGCGTCCTGGGCACGCTGATCGGCGTGCTGCCCGGCCTCGGCCCGGTGGCCACGATCGCGATGCTGCTGCCGTCGATCTACTCGCTCGACGCGACGCCTGCACTCATCATGCTGGCCGGCATCTACTACGGCGCGCAATACGGTGGCTCGACCACCGCCATCCTGATCAACGTGCCGGGCGAATCGTCGTCGGTGGTGACGGCGATCGACGGCTACCAGATGGCACGGCAAGGCCGTGCGGGCCCCGCGCTCGCGGCGGCCGGCCTCGGCTCGTTCTTCGCGGGCTGCGTGGGCACCATCATCATCGCGGCCTTCGCGCCGCCGCTGACCGAGCTGGCCTTCAAGTTCGGCCCGCAGGAGTATTTCTCGCTGATGGTGCTGGGCCTGGTGGGTGCGGTCGTGCTGGCTTCGGGCTCGCTGCTCAAGGCGATCTCGATGATCATCCTGGGCCTGACGCTGGCTCAGATCAACACCGACGTGATCTCGGGCACCGCGCGCTACAGCTTCGACATCCCCGAACTCACCGACGGCATCGGCTTCGTGGTGATCGCGATGGGCGTCTTCGGCTTCGGCGAAATCATTGCCAACCTGGGCATGCCGGCTGAGCACCGCGAGGTCTTCACCAACGAGGTGAAGGGCCTGTGGCCGACCAAGCAAGACTTCAAGGACGCGTGGCCCGCCGTGCTGCGCGGCACGGCACTCGGTTCGGTGCTGGGTGTGCTGCCCGGTGGCGGCGCGTTGCTGGCATCGTTCGCGGCCTACACGCTCGAGAAGAAGATGGCCGGCAGCAGCGGCCGGTTCGGCAAGGGCGACATCCGCGGCGTCGCAGGCCCCGAGTCGGCCAACAACGCAGGCGCACAGACCTCGTTCATCCCGATGCTGACGCTGGGCATTCCGCCCAACGCCGTGATGGCGCTGATGGTGGGCGCGATGACGATCAAGGGCATCCAGCCCGGCCCGCAGGTGATGACCAGCAACCCGCAGCTCTTCTGGGGCCTGATCGCCTCGATGTGGGTCGGCAACCTGATGCTGGTGATCCTGAACCTGCCGCTGATCGGCATCTGGATCAAGCTGTTGACGGTGCCCTACCGCTTCCTGTTCCCGGCCATCACGCTGTTCTGCTGCATCGGTGTCTACACGCTCAACAACAATTCGTTCGACGTCTACATCACGGCAGTGTTCGCGGCGGTCGGCTACCTGTTCTACAAGCTGAGCTGCGAAGGGGCGCCGCTGCTGCTGGGCTTCATTCTCGGGCCGATGATGGAAGAGAACCTGCGTCGCGCGCTGCTGCTGTCTCGCGGCGACTGGAGCACCTTCATGATGCGCCCGCTGTCCGCCGGCCTGCTGCTCGCGGCGCTGCTGATGGTGGTGATCGTGATGCTGCCGTCGATCAAGAAGAAGCGCGAAGTCGCTTTCGTCGAAGACTGATCGGCAACACGCTGCCGCTCTCTGACAAGCCGCCTTCGGGCGGCTTGTTTCTTTGCGGGGCGTCTGCAAGATTGCAGGCATCGGCACACGGACGGAGTCGCTCTGAAGCGTCTGAATCAACTCTCGCTCGGCTGGCGAACGCACCTCATCTTCCCGCGCTTTGATGGGCAGGTGATCGAGCGTGGCGATTGCGTGGTCGTGTGCACGCCAGCCAACCCGGCCTTCTGGTGGGGCAACTTCCTGCTGTTCGGCGAGGCACCGCGCCTGGGCGATGCAGCGCGCTGGCTGCGGCGTTTCGATGAAGAGCTGGTGCAAGCCGACCCGCTGGTGCAACACCTGGCCTTCGGCATCGACGTGAGCGAGCCCTTCGAGGTGCCGGCCGACTTCGCCGCCGCAGGCCTGGTGCTGAACGAAGGCTCGGTGCTGCAACTCGCACCACACCAGCTGCGCACCGCATCGTTGCCCGGTGGGTTCACCGTGCGGCCCCTGCGGCTGCCCGACGAAGCGGCGCTGGCGGTTGACGCACAGGTGGCCTCAGATGCCGGCAAGCACGAACCGCAAAGCTACCGCCGCCACCGCGAGAAGATGATGGAACGCTACGGTGCGATGAGCCGCGCCGGCTGGGGCCACTGGTTCGGCGTCTTCGCGCAGTCGCCCGCGGGCGAGCAGCTCGTGGCCGACTGCGGCTTCTATGCCGACGGGCCGCCATCGCAGCAGACGCTCGGGCGCTTCCAGCATGTGTCCACGCACCCCGCATGGCGCCGCCGCGGCCTGTGCCGCGCGATGATCCACGCGGTGTGCCGCCACGGCTTCGAGCAGATGGGCCTGCAGCATCTGGTGATGATGGCCGACCCGCACGACGTGGCGATCGGCATCTACGAGTCGCTCGGGTTCCAACGCGGCGCGAGCACCTGGGAGCTGGAGCGCAAGCCCTTGTCGGAACGGTGCTGAGTGCGGCTACCTAGAATCGCGGCAATGAGTTCCTCTTCCATCGCGGCCGAAGCCTCGGCACCGCAACGCGCGTTCTGGCCGGGGCTGCTGCTGGCGATCGTCGGCGCCATCTGCTTCTCGGGCAAGGCCATCATCGTCAAGCTGGCCTATCGCTACGGCGTGGACGCGATCACGCTGATCATGTACCGCATGCTCTTCGCGCTGCCGCTGTTCCTGCTGCTGTCGTGGTGGGCGGGGCGCGGCAAGCCGGCGCTCACGCGGCGCGACTGGATCGCGGTGTTCGGTCTCGGCTTCAGCGGCTACTACCTCGCGAGCTTTCTCGACTTCGCGGGGCTCGCCTACATCACCGCCGGCCTCGAGCGGCTGATCCTGTACCTCAGCCCGACGCTGGTGCTCGCGCTGGGCGTGCTGCTCTTCAAGCAGAAGGTCACGCGCCGGCAGCTGGTTTCGCTGGCGGTGAGCTACTGCGGTGTGCTGCTGGTCTTCGGCCACGAGGTCACGCTGCTGGGCCGCGACGTGGCCTTGGGCGCCTTGCTGGTGTTCGGAAGCATGGTCAGCTATGCGCTGTACCTCGTCTTCAGCGGCGAAGAGGTCAAGCGCCTGGGCGCGCTGCGCCTCACCGGTCTCGCGACCACGGTGGCCTGCATCCTCTGCATCGCGCAGTTCTTCGTGATGCGGCCGGTCTCGGCGATGGCTGTCGCACCGCAGGTGCTGTGGCTGTCGGCGCTGAATGCCACGGCTTGCACCTTCATGCCGGTGCTGGCGGTGATGATGGCCATCGAACGCATCGGCGCACCGATGACCACGCAGATCGGCATGTTCGGCCCGCTGTCGACGATCCTGATGGGCGTGGTGATTCTCGGCGAGCCCTTCACGGGGTGGATCGCCATGGGCACAGTGCTCGTGATGGCAGGTATCTGGCTCTTGGCTAAATGGAGATGACGCATGGATCTCGGTATTGAAGGCAAATGGGCGTTGGTGTGTGCCGCCAGCAAGGGCTTGGGCAAAGGCTGCGCGCAAGCACTGGTGAAAGAGGGCGTGAACGTCGTCATCACCGCGCGCGGCGCCGAGGCGCTGGAGGCCACGGCCACTGAGTTGCGCGCGCTGAAAGGCGGTGAGGTTCGTGCGATAGCCGGCGACATCACCACCCCCGAAGGCCGCGCTGCGGCGCTGGCGGCCTGCCCGCAGGTCGACATCCTCGTCAACAACGCCGGCGGCCCGCCGCCGGGCGACTTTCGCAACTGGGATCGTGACGCATGGATCAAGGCGCTCGACGCCAACATGCTCACGCCCATCGAGCTGATGAAGGCGGTGGTCGACCCGATGATGGCGCGCGGCTTCGGCCGCATCGTCAACATCACCTCGGCTGCGGTGAAGGCGCCGATCGACGTGCTCGGTTTGTCGAACGGTGCGCGCTCCGGCCTGACTGGCTTCACGGCCGGCCTGGCGCGCAAGACGGTGCTGAAGAACGTGACCATCAACGCCTTGCTGCCGGGGCCTTTCGACACCGACCGCCTGCGTGTGACGATGGTCGGCGCGGCCCAATCGAGCGGGCAGAGCATCGACGCGATCATCGATGCGCGTCGCATGCAGAACCCCGCGCAGCGTTTCGGCACGGCCGAGGAGTTCGGTGCGGCCTGCGCTTTCCTGTGCAGCGTGCATGCCGGCTACATCACCGGCCAGAACCTGCTGATGGACGGCGGCGCCTACCCGGGCACGTTCTGAGAGGAACGGGCTGAGGGCCTGGCCTGCCTCGCTGATACGACGATTCCCGCCGCGATGAGGGCGAAGGCGGCGACGTGGTATCCCCTGGGTGGCTCGCCCAGCAAGGCGGCCGACATCAGCGCGGCGAACAGGGGCGTGAGATTGCTGAAGAACGCTGCGATGGCCGGCCCCACCGTGGCGACGCCGGCGCCCCAGCAGCGGTAGGCGATGAGCGACGGGCCCAGTGCCACGTAGCCGAGTGCCCACAGCACGCCCGGCGACCAATGGATCTGTGCGGGGTTGACGGCATGCTCGACACCGGCACCCAGTGCGGCCCATGCGCCTCCGAAGATCACTTGCATCAGCAGCATTTCGGCCCAGCCCCAGTCGGGCCGCTTGTCGCCGCGAAACGAGGCGGGCGGCCGTGCCAGCATCCAGCTGTAGAGCGCCCACAGAGCTGCTGCCAGCAACATCAGCAAATCACCGGGCACCAGCTTCAGCCCAAGCAAGGCCGTGAAGTCCCCGCGCGAGAGAACCAGCATCACGCCGGCCAGCGACAGCAGCGCGCCCAGCCAATGCCGCGCCGCCGGCCGCTCACGGTAGAGCAGGGCGCCGACGCCCATCATCCACAAGGGTGCGCTGGAGGCGATCAGCGTCACATTGATCGGCGCTGAGGTCTGCAGTGCCAGGTACTGCAGTGCATTGAAACTGCCGACGCCCAGCAGGCCCACCAGTGCGAACAGCCGCGCGTGGCGGGCGATCTCGCGCGGTCGCCTGAACAGTCGCCAGCCCAGCGGCAGCAGAAACAGCAGGGCCAGCACCCAGCGCAGCGCGTTGAGTGCCAGCGGCGGCACGGCGTTCACCATCAAGCGCCCCACCACGGCGTTGCCCGCCCAGAGCAGCGGGGGCAGGGTCAGCAGGGCGGCGATGCGAAGGTTCATGGGGTGCTGCATCCCATGAGTGTCGCCGCCCGGCCAAGGACCAATGCCACACGGCGTGAAGGCCGATAGACATCTACGATGAAGCGGCTAGACAACTTCAATGTGCCAGGGCGCCCATATGGAAGTTCTTTGCGCAACGATGCGGTCCCGCCCTCTGCCGGCGCAAACCGGGACGAACGACCATGACCCTGCAAGAACTCCGCTACCTGGTGGCCATTGCCGAGCACCGGCACTTCGGCCGTGCCGCAGAAGCGTGCAACGTGACGCAACCCACCTTGAGCGCGCAGGTGCGCAAGCTGGAGTCCTACCTCGGCATGACGCTGATCGATCGCACCAGCAAGCAGCCGGTGCCGACACCGATCGGCGCGCAGATCGTCGAACGCGCCCAGCGCCTGCTGGCCGAGGCAGACGAGATCCTGCTGCTCACGCGCCAGCGGCGCGGGCCGCTGCAGGGTGCGTTGAACATCGGGCTGATTCCCACCCTGGCTCCTTACTTCTTGCCGTGGCTGCTGAGCGAGTTGCGCGTGCGCTACCCGCGGCTGCACCTGGTCGTGCATGAAGACACGACCCGGCGGCTGGAAGACAAGCTGGCCGAGCGGCTTCTGGACGCGGCCTTCCTGGCGCTGCCCGCCGGCGTACCCGGTGGCGACCTCACCGAATGCGCCTTGTTCGACGAACCCTTCTTCGTCGCGTGCCCGCTCTACCACCCCATTGCCGCCGAGGAGAGCGTCTCGGCCGAGCACCTGGTCGACCTCCCGCTGATGCTGCTGACCGAAGGCCATTGCCTGCGCGGCCAGGCCTTGGCCGCCTGCGGGCAGAGCGAGGCCAGCCAGGACGATGCGGCCGATTGCCGGGCCACCAGCCTCGAGACCTTGCGCCAGCTGGTCACCGCGGGCCTCGGCTGCACGCTGTTGCCGGCGCTCGCCGTGCGCCACTTGGGCGATGCCGACATGGTCGTGCGCCCGCTGGCATCCGGAGAGTGCCGGCGCATCGGCCTGGTCTGGCCCAGCACGCATGCCAAGGCGAACGAACTGCAGCGGCTCGCCAGCAGCTTGAAGGAAGTGGTGCCGCCGGGCGCGCAGCCGCTGCGTTGAGTCGCACAAAGAAACTCTTGGCGGCAGCGCCATCGCTGTTCTCGATGGGCGAGGCTGAGGTTTTCGATTTCCCACGGGCTGCCAGGGTCTCTACGCTTCACCGGTCACCACTTTCCGATGGAGCTTTGCATGAACCACCCCACCCGTTCCTTCGCGATGGCCTTGATGGCCGCCGCGATGGCAGCCACCCTGCCGGCTGCGGCGCAACAGGCGCTGACCCGCGACAACGGCGCGCCCGTCGGTGACAACCAGAACTCGCAGACCGCAGGCCCCACCGGCCCGGTGCTGCTGCAAGACGTGCAGCTGATCCAGAAGCTGCAGCGCTTCGATCGCGAGCGCGTCCCCGAGCGCGTGGTGCACGCTCGCGGCACCGGTGCGCATGGAGAGTTCGTCGCGACAGCAGACCTCTCGGAGGTGACGCGCGCGAAGGTCTTCACGCCGGGCACGGCCACGCCGGTGTTCGTGCGCTTCTCGACCGTGATCCACGGCAACCACTCGCCGGAAACATTGCGCGACCCGCGCGGCTTCGCCACCAAGTTCTACACCCAAGAGGGCAACTGGGATCTGGTCGGCAACAACCTGCCGGTCTTCTTCATCCGCGACGCGATCAAGTTCCCCGACATGGTCCACAGCCTGAAGCCCAGCCCCGACACGAACCTGCAAGACCCGAACCGCTTCTTCGACTTCTTCTCGCACGTGCCGGAATCGACGCACATGCTGACGCGGCTTTATTCCGACCTCGGCATTCCGGCCAGCTACCGCACGATGGACGGCAACGGCGTGCACGCCTACAAGTTCGTCAACGCGCAAGGCCAGTTCACCTACGTCAAGTTTCACTGGAAGACCCTGCAGGGTGAAAAGAACCTGACCACCAAGCAGGCCTCGGCAGTCCAGGCAGACAGCTTCAACAACCTCACCGAAGACCTCATCAACGCCATCAACAAGGGCGACCACCCGAAGTGGGATCTGTACGTGCAGTTGCTCAAGCCCGAGCAGCTCGGCAGCTTCGACTTCAATGCACTGGACGCCACCAAGGTCTGGCCCGGCGTACCGGAGAAGAAGGTCGGCACCATGACCTTGAGCCGCAACCCGGCCAACGTGTTCCAGGAAACGGAGCAGGCGGCCTTTGCGCCCGGCAACCTGGTGCCGGGCATCGAGCCCTCGGAGGATCGGCTGCTGCAAGGGCGCGTGTTCAGCTACAACGATACGCAGCTCTACCGTGTCGGCACCAACGTGTTCCAGCTGCCCATCAACGCACCCAGGGCCGCGGTGAACAACAACAATCAGGATGGCGAGCTGAACCCGGGCGCGCGCACGGGCCTGGTGAACTACGAACCCTCGCGCCTGTCGCCCAAGCCGCAGGATGCAGCGCTGCGCAGCAGCCTGCTGCCGCTCACCGGCACGACGCAACAGGCGGCCATCGGCAAGACGCTCAACTTCCGCCAGGCGGGTGAGTTCTACCGTTCGCTGTCGAAGCAGGCACAGGCCAACCTGGTGGCCAATCTGGCCGGTGACCTCGGCAAGGTGAAGAACGAAGACACCAGGTACACGATGCTCTCGCACTTCTACAAGGCAGACAGCGACTTCGGTGCGGCGATCAGCAAGGCGGTGAATGCCGATGCCGGCCGGGCGCAGAAGCTGGCTTCGGCCTTGTCGGATTGAACATGGCCACGCACCGACTGCTCGCGGTGCGGGTCTGGTTTTCAGCGACTGCCGTGGTCGCTCTGAGCTTCGGCGCCGCGGTTGCTACATCGGCAGCAGCGGAGCCTGCCGCGGCCGATGGCAACAAGCCCGGCAGCACGGCCGCTGCGCCGCCATCGGAGGCGGCGGCCTTGTCTGCCAAGCTGCAAACCTATCTCTTCGACGCCGCCCGCGCCGGCCACGTCGCCATGCTGAAGGAGTTCATCAACGCGCACTACAAGCTCGATACGCGAGACGCCAAGGGCTACACGCCCTTGATCCTGGCGGCTTATCACGGGCACGAAGATGCGGTGCGGTTGCTGATCGATGCCGGAGCCGACCCCTGCGCTCAGGACAACCGCGGCAACACGGCGCTGATGGGCGCCATCTTCAAGGCCGAAATCGGCGTGGCCCGGCTGTTGATGGCTGCAGGCTGCAACCCCGACCAGCGCAATGCGGCGGGCCAGACCCCGGCCATGTACGCCGCCTTGTTCGGCCGCGTTGAATTGCTGCAGGCCCTGAAGGCCCAGGGCGCCGACCTGCGTGCTTCCGATGCCGCCGGCAACACCGCCGAAGGCCTGGCCCAGGGGCGCGTCTCGACGGCGCCGCCTGTGTCGCCATAGGCGACTCAGGTCAAGCCAGTCCGAACTCGGAGGCCTGCTGCAGCCTGAGAACGCAGCTGTCGCCGCTCGCTTCTCTCCACACCTTGACGGCGGTGACGGGCGGCCTCAGCGCTTGGAGCCGTTGCGCGATGAATGCGCACAGATTCTCGAGCGTCGGCGGGCCGAGGCCGGAAACTTCATCCAGGAGGGAGTGGTCCAGAACATCGCGGATGAGTTGAATTTCTCGGCGCAATTCGCCCAGGTCCAACACCATTCCGGAGGCGGCGTTGCGTGGCCCGCTGACCGTCACTTCGGCTTGGTAGGTGTGCCCGTGAACGCGTTTGCTGCTGGCTGCATCGATCTTGCGGTCGAGCGTGTGAGCGGCCTCGAAATAGAACCGCTGTGAGACTTCGTAGATCATCTGATTCCCGTGATCTTGTGCGTTTGCAAACTGAGCTTCCATGCGGGGCGGCTGAGGCATTGCGAAATGCATTTCTCCACATTGCTGTCGCGCATCAGGCCGTCCATGGGCTGCAAGAATCGGTGCGTGAAGGGTGCGGATTCCAGATCGTCCAAGTCGAAGCCTGGTTGAGGCCAGACCACTTTCAGCTCGCTTCCGCTGCGCTGCACCCACTCCGTGCCGGCCTTGGGGCTGACACAGAGCCAGTCGATGCCGGCGGGTGCATTGACGGTGCCATTCGTCTCCACGGCAATCTCGAAGTGAAGGCCATGCAGTGCATCGATCAAAGCAGTGTCGACCTGAAGCAAGGGTTCTCCCCCGGTCAACACGGCAAAGCGGTTGCGTGGGCTTTGGCTCGGCCAGAAAGAAGCGATCCGCTCGGCGAGTGACTGGGCGTCGTTGAACTTGCCGCCGCCGTCGCCATCGGTGCCGACGAAATCGGTGTCGCAAAAGCGGCAGGCGGCCTTCGCGCGGTCTTCCTCGCGGCCGCTCCACAGGTTGCACCCGGAGAAGCGGCAGAACACGGCAGGCCGACCCGCGTTCGCACCTTCTCCTTGCAGGGTATAGAAAATCTCTTTGACGCTGTAGGTCATGACGCAATCCGTGCGCGATGCCGGGGTGTGACGAGCGTGGTGGCGGCAACGGCCGCAGGCATCGCGGCCAACAGGCCGCGGGCGAGGTTTTTGAACATGGTGTTCCTCTACATGGCCTCGGATTGAAGGGATGGGCCTGCCTCGGAGGCACGAGGCAGGCTGGTCGCCGATTTTCGCAGATGCCGCATTGGCAGGCCTTTGCCGACAGATTAGGGGTGGTGTGCCTGGCCTACCTTGTGGTCTATTCCGTTAAGCAATCGTCGGAATGGGGCGGTGTGGATGCAATGAGCGGGTACAGCGCGGGCACGGAACGGGAATTTTTGGTTGTCATTTCCGGGTGCTGCTCCAAGAATCCCGAAGACGTTTTGGCAACCTGGGGTGGGCCGATGAACCGACTTGTACGCTGGATGACCATGAGCGCCTTGCTCGCAAGCGCCTTGCTGACCGGCGCTGTAGCGCAGGCCCAGAGTTCCCCGGCCAGCGCGCCCGCTGCGACGGCGGTGGCCTTGGCCCCTGCAGGCACCGCGGCCCCTGCAGCCCCTGCCTTCAACGGCGCCGACACCGCGTGGATGCTGATCTCCACCGTGCTCGTGATGCTGATGACGATGCCCGGCATCATCCTTTTCTACGGCGGCATGCTGCGCACGAAGAACGCGCTCTCGATCGTGGCGCACACGGTGGCATCGGCCTCGGTCATCACGCTGTTGTGGGCCATGTTCGGCTACTCCATCGCGTTCACCACGGGCGGGCCGTGGTTCGGCGACACCTCGCGCTTCTTCGCCGCGGGCCTGATCGGCAACGGCGTCGGCGCCCATGTGGCGGCCCCGACCATCCCCGAGTCGGTGTTCTTCCTGTTCCAGCTGTCCTTCGCGATCATCACCTTCGCGCTGGTGCTCGGCGCCACCGCCGAGCGCATGCGCCTCGGCGTGACCATCGTGTTCTCTGCCTTCTGGATGCTGCTGGTCTATGCACCGATCGCCCACTGGATCTGGCACCCCAACGGCTGGCTCGCCAAGATGGGCCACATGGACTTCGCCGGCGGCACCGTGGTGCACATCGCCTCGGGCGTCAGCGGCCTGGTGGCCGCCATGGTGCTCGGCCCGCGCCGGGGCTTCGGCAAGGAGCCGATGGTGCCGCACAACCTGATGATCACCGTGCTGGGCGCGGGCCTCTTGTGGGCCGGCTGGTTCGGCTTCAACGCCGGCTCGGCCTTCGAGGCCAGCCCGCGCGCTGCCGGTGCACTGCTCGCGACCCAGGTGGCCGCTTGTGCCGGCGCCATGCTGTGGGGCTTCTGCGAATACGTGCGCCGCGGGCAGTGGAGCGTGCTGGGCATGATGTCCGGCGCCATCGCCGGGCTGATCGCGGTGACGCCGGCCTCCGGCTTCGTCGGCATCAACGGCGCGATCACCATCGGTTGTGCGGCCGGTGTGATCTGCTTCTTCTCGGTCGTCTACTTCAAGTCGCTCACAGGCATCGACGATTCGCTCGACGTCTTCGCGCTGCACGGTATTGGTGGGTTGATCGGCACGTTGTTGACACCGGTGTTCGCGCTGGTGGCCATCGCCCCCGTCACGGCCACGATCTGGACCAACGGCATGGGTGCCCTCGCGGTGTTCGTCTACGCAGGCGCAATGACCTGGGTCATCCTGAAGGCGATCTCGATGGTGATGAAGCTGCGCGTGGGCGCCGCTCAAGAAAACGTCGGGCTCGACATCTCCGAGCACGGTGAAATGCTCGCGCCCACGGCGTCGGCCACACACGCCTGAGTGCCCATTCGATACCGATGACCACCACGTCCATGAGCGCCGACGACGACAGCCAGTTGATGAACTACGTCGTGCGCATGATCGTGCCCATGCGGCGCGAGTTCGGTCGCGCGCTCGACGTGCGGCAGTTCCTGCACGACTTCGTCTACGCGCGCGAAGTGATGGACCAGGCGCTCGGCAGCCAAGACCCGCGCCTGCGCGAATACGCCAACTATGTGGCCCAGCGCTACCACGGCCCCCGCGTGGCCGACTCGCCCGCGGCGCCCGGCGCTGTTGCGGCGCAGGCGGCCAAGCCGGTTGCGCCGGCGCCAGCAGCCCGCAGCGTCGAAGAGGAAGAGGCCGAACTCAGGGCCCGCATGATGAAGAAGTACACCGACGGTCTGCGTTGAGCTGCCGGCGTGGCCGGTTCGCAGCGTTCTCTTGCGGGCCTCGTTCAGGTCGCGGCCGGCAGCGTAGTTGCCGCATCGCTCATGCGCCGGCGGCCTGCGCGAAGACCGTGGCCAGCTTCTGCTGCCAGCCGCTCTTGGTCGACGCATCGACGAAGCTGGCTTCGAAGCTGTTGTTCGCCAGCTGCCAGGCGTGGCGTGCGTCGAGCTGCGGCAGGGCCTCGAAGGTCTCGATGAAGTTCTGGTTCATGTAGCCGCCGAAATAGGCCGGGTCGTCGGAGTTGACCGTCACGCAGAGGCCGGCTTCGAGCAGCGTGGCGATGTTGTGCTCGGCCATGGTCCCGAAGACGCAGAGCTTCACGTTGGACAGCGGGCACACCGTGAGTGGCATGCGCATCGCGGCCAGGCGCAGCACCAGGCGCGGGTCTTCGAGGCAGCGCACGCCGTGGTCGATGCGCTCGACCTTGAGCACGTCGAGCGCGTCCCAGATGTAGTCGGGCGGGCCTTCTTCACCGGCGTGGGCCACCAAGCGGAGGCCGAGCGCGCGGCAGCGTTCGTAGACGCGGGCGAACTTGTCGGGCGGGTTGCCGCGTTCACCGCTGTCGAGACCGATGCCGACGAATTGATGGCGGTACGGTAGTGATTCTTCGAGCGTGGCGAATGCTGCCTCTTCGCTCAGGTGGCGCAGGAAGCACATGATCAGCAGCGCGCTGACGCCGAGCTCGCGCTTCGCCGTGTCGCACGCGCGCGTGAGGCCGTTGATCACCGTCTCGAAGCTCACGCCGCGCTCGGTGTGCGTCTGCGGGTCGAAGAAGAGCTCGGCATGCACCACGTTGTCGGCGGCGGCGCGGCGGAAGTAGGCCATCGCCATGTCGAAGAAGTCTTCTTCCTTCAGCAGCACGCTGGCACCGGCGTAGTAGATGTCGAGAAAGCTCTGCAGGTCGGTGAAGGCGTAGGCCTTGCGCAGGGATTCGACATCGGCGTACGGAATGCTCACGCCGTTGCGTTCGGCCAGCGCGAAGATCAGCTCGGGCTCGAGCGAGCCTTCGATGTGGATGTGCAGCTCGGCTTTGGGCATGGCACGCAGCAGGGCCGGCAGGCGTTCGCGGGGAATGCGAGCAGCGGTGTCGGGAATAGCAGTCATTTCAGTTCTCCAAGGTGCCAGGCCGGCACCCACTTTGAAAGGGCAGGGCCCAAGCCAAGCGGCCGCCGCAGAACCGGCTTTGCCGGGCTGCCAGCGGCGCCCCCTTGAGGGGGAGCGCCGAAGGCGCAACGGGGGTGGGTCATCAGCACACTCCAAATGTGATGCCGCGTTCGCCGAGGTAGCGGCGGTAGGCGGCGGAGCTGCGGTCGGCAGCACTGTGCAACTCGGCCACCGGAGCTGCCGAGGTGATCGGCAGGCAACGTGGCCGCTGCGATTCGAGCACGGGTTTGTCTTGCATGAAGATGGTGTCCTGGAAGTCTTGCAGCTTCTTGTCGCTGGATTCGAAGTCGTTCATCGCGAGGCGGATCCACACGCGGCTGCTCTCGGGCGAGAGCGGGCACACGAAGAGCGCAATCGACTCGCGGAAGTCCGGCAGGGCGACAGCACTGGCTTCGGGCACCTTGGTCAGCACGCAGGTGTAGGGCGCGTTCACCTCGTAGGTGTACTCCACCATCGCGCCATCGGTGGCGTGCAGGCTCGACTGCGGCTGCCAGGCCTTGCATTCGGTGGCCAGAAAGCCGGTGGGCGTGGTGTCGACCTTGTACGGAATCATCTCGACCGTGTCGCGCGAGCCCAGCAGGCCTTCGTGCACGAAGCCGAAGTGCGACATGTCGAGAAAATTCTCGATGATGCGCGGTGCGCTGGTCGCGACCTCGTAAGGCCCGCAGTTGACCTTGCGCAAGCGCACATCGTGCTCAGCCGCGAACTCGGGCAGCAGGCCGGGCTCATCGGCCGGCACGTCGGGTTGCAGCGCGACCCACACCAGCCCATAGGCCTCGCGTGCGCTGTAGGCGCAGGCGCGGTGCGTGGCGGGCGGCTGGAAGTGCGGCACCGCCGGCATCGAGACGCATTGGCCCCGGCCATCGAAGCGCCAGCCGTGGTAGCCGCACTCCAGCGTGTCGCCTTGCACGCGGCCCATCGACAGCGCGGCGCCGCGGTGCGGGCAGCGGTCGGCGGCGGTGTGCACAGTGCCGGTGGAGTTTCGCCACAGCACGAGATCCTGGCCCATCAGGTGCACGGCCAGCGGCTTCTCGCCGAGGTCGGTGGCAAGCGCAACGGGGTGGAACAGCGTCTTCTCGATCATGGGGTTCTCTGATGAAAAAGGCCGCCTGGCGCCCGAGCGTCAGACGGCCTTTCCTCGGCGGCCTTTACTTGGCCGACGGGATCTTGCCTTCAACGCCCTTCACGTAGAAGTCGACCTTGTCTTTCCACTCCTGGTCGGCCTTGGTGTCCTTGGCGAGGCGCTCCTTGCCGGTGTTGTCGAGGATCGGGCCGGTGAAGACCTCGAAGGTGCCTGCCTTCATGCCGGCCTTGACCTCTTCGACCTTGGCCTTGATGTCGGCCGGCACCACGTCGGCGGGCTTGATGAAGTCGTTCATGCCTTCCTTCACACCCCAGACGGTGCGGTCCATCTTCCAGGTGCCGTCGATCACGCTCTTGACGGCCTGCTTGTAGTAGCCGCCCCAGTTGGCCACGGCCGAGCCGAGGTGGGCCTTGGCCGCGAAGGCGCTCATGTCGCTGTCCCAGCCGAAGGCGTACTTGCCGTTCTTCTCGGCCGTCTGCAGCACGGCGGTGGAGTCGGTGTTTTGCAGCAGCACGTCGGCGCCGCCGTTGATCAGCGACTGGGCGGCATCGCCTTCCTTCGGCGGGTCGGACCAGGTGCTGACCCACACCACCTTGGTCTTGACCTTCGGGTTGACGCTTTGCGCGCCGAGCGTGAAGGCGTTGATGTTGCGCAGCACCTCGGGGATGGGGAACGAACCGACGAAGCCCAGCGTGTTCGTCTTGGTCATCTTGCCCGCGACGATGCCGGCCATGTAGGCCGGTTCGTAGAACTTCGAGTCGTAGATGCCCATGTTGGTGGACGTCTTGTAGCCGGTGGCGTGCTCGAACTTCACGTCAGGGAATTCGGCCGCGACCTTCAGCATCGGCTCCATGTAGCCGAACGAGGTGGCGAAGATGATCTTGTTGCCTTGCGCAGCCAGGTCGCGGATCACGCGCTCGGCGTCAGCGCCCTCGGGCACCTTCTCGACGATGGTGGTCTTGACCTTGTCGCCGAATTCGGCCTCGACTTCCTTGCGGCCGAGGTCGTGCGCGAAGGTCCAGCCGGCGTCGCCTGCCGTCCAGATGTAGACGAAGGCGACCTTCACGGGCTCGGGCTTCGGTGCAGCGGCGGCGGATGCGGCCGGGGCGGGCGCTGGTGCAGCCTCTTCCTTCTTGCTGCAGCTGGCCAGGGCCGCGACGGCCAGAGCCGACAGCGCCGCAGCTTTCATCAGCGCGCGTTTGCGTTCAACGAACATGGTTTCTCCTCGATGGGACGGTGGTGGTTGGGTGGAATGGCGAGCAGGGCGTCATCTTGTCATGAACCCGGGTGGAAGGGCCGGCCCAGCGAAGCCGGCATGTTGATGCGGATCCAGGTGGGGTTGCGAGAGATCAGGGCGAGCACGACGATGGTGGACAGGTAGGGCAGCATGGCCAGCAGCTGGCTGGCGATCTCGACACCTTCGCCTTGCAGATAAAACTGAAGCATCGTCACGCCGCCGAATAGGTAGGCACCGAGCAAGACGCGTGCCGGTCGCCAGGTGGCGAAGGTGGTGAGCGCGAGCGCGATCCAGCCGCTGCCCGCCGTCACGCCTTCGACCCACAGCGGCGCGCGCACCACCGACAGGTAGGCACCCGCGATGCCGCACAGCGCGCCGCCGGCCATCACCGCGCCGAGGCGAATCCAGCGCACGCGGTAGCCGAGCGCATGCGCCGACTCGGGCGACTCGCCCACGCCACGCAGCACGAGCCCCGAGCGGCTGCGGTAGAGAAACCAGCCGAGCGCGAACATCAGCGCGATGGCGATGTAGGTCATCGGGTGCTGGCGAAACAGCGCCGGCCCGAAGAACGGCACATCGGCCAGCCCGGGGATGCCGACACCGCCGCGGTCGCTCAGTGTCTTGCCCGCGAAGTTCACGCCGACGAAGGCCGACAACCCGCCGCCGAAGAGCGTGAGCGCGAGGCCGGTGGCGTACTGGTTGGTGTTGAGCCAGATCACCAGCACGCCGAACACCATGGCCATCACAGCGCCCGCGGCCGCGCCGGCCGCAAAGGCGACCCAGTCGTTGCCGCTGGCGTAGGCCGCGCCGAAGCCGGCCAGTGCGCCGACCAGCATCATTCCTTCGGCGCCGAGGTTCAGCACGCCGGCTTTCTCGTTCAGCAGCAGTCCGAGGCCGGCCATCGCGAGCGTGGTGCCCGAGGCCAGCGTCGCGGCGATCAGCAGCGCAATCTCGTTCATGTCTGCCCCTCGTCCGACGGGTACGTCGGCCGGTCCCCCGTGGGGACTGCGGGCCGGCTTGGGGCGGCCCGGCGCTCGGCGCGCAACAAGGTTGACATGGGGTGTTTCATGGCGTGGCCTTCGTCGCAGGCGCTGCGTGCCGCGTGGCCTGCCAGCGCACCCGGTAGTTGATGAGCGTGTCGCAGGCCAGCAGCAAAAAGAGCAGCAGACCCTGGAACACGCCGGTCAGTGCGTTTGGCAAACCGAGGCGAGACTGGCCGAGTTCGCCGCCGATCAGGAACATCGACAGCAGCAGCCCCGAGAACACGATGCCCACCGGGTGCAGACGCCCGACGAAGCACACGATGATCGCGGTGAAGCCGTAGCCGGTGGAGACGTGGGGCGTGAGCTGGCGCAGCGGGCCGGCCGCTTCCATCGCGCCTGCCAGGCCGGCCATGCCGCCGGAGATCAGCATCGAGGTCCACAACGCGCCGCGTGCCGAGAAACCGGCGTAGCGCGCCGCGGCTGGCGCGAGCCCGCCGACTTGCAGCTGATAGCCGCGCCATGAGCGGAAGAGGAAAGCCCAGAACACACCCACCAGCGCCAGCGTGATGGCGAAGCCGATGTGCAGGCGCGAGCGCGGCACCAGCATCTCGAGCCAGGTGGACGTGTCAAACGTCTTGGTCTGCGGGAAGTTGAACCCCATCGGGTCTTTCCAGGGCACGAAGACGAGGTAGTTGACGAGCTGCTGTGCCACGTACACGAGCATCAGGCTCACGAGGATCTCGCTCGCGTTGAAGCGGTCACGCAGTAACGCGACGATGGCCGCCCACGCCATGCCGCCGATCACGCCGGCGAGCAGGATCAGCGGCGTCCAGACCCAGCGCGACGCATGGATGCCGGAGGTGGTGACCCACAGCGCCAGGCCACCGGCGGTGATGGCACCGAGCAGGAACTGGCCTTCGGCGCCGATGTTCCACACGTTCGAGCGGTAGCAGACCGCCAGGCCCAGTGCGCACAGGATCAGCGGTGTGGCCTTGAGCGCCACCTCGGTGAGCTGGCGAACGCCGCGCAGCGGCTCGACGAAGAAGGCGCCCAGGCCGACCAGCGGGTCTTTGCCGAGCACGACGAAGAGCAATGCCGCGACCAGCACCGTGAGCGTCAGCGCGATCAGCGGCGACGCGAACGACATCGCCTTCGAAGGCTGGGGCCGGGCCTCAAGCTTGAGCATGCGCGGCCTCCGGTGCGGCGGTCCACAGGCCCGACATCCAGGCGCCGATCTGCTCGATGGTGGCCTTGGAGGTCGGGGTGCTCGGCGACATCTTGCCCTGCGAGATCACGAGCAACCGGTCGCAGATCTCGAACAGCTCGTCGAGTTCTTCGCTCACCACCAGCACCGCACACCCTTCGTCGCGCAGCTTGAGCAGCGCCCCGCGAATCTGCGCGGCCGCACCCACGTCGACACCCCAGGTGGGCTGCGAGACGATCAGCAGCTTGGGCTTGGAGTCGATCTCGCGGCCGACGATGAATTTCTGCAGGTTGCCGCCCGACAGGCTCTTGGCCGCCGCGCCCGGCCCGGCGGCCTTGACGTTGAAATTGGCAATCAGCTTCTCGGCCAGCGCACGCACCTCGTTGACACGTATCCAGCCACCACGCACAGCCTCGTCACGCGTCAGCAAGGTATTCGCCGCCAAGGGCAGCGTGGGCACGGCGCCACGGCCCAGGCGCTCCTCGGGCACGAAGTGCAGGCCCTCGCGGCGGCGCTTCGCCGGCGGCTGGTTGCCGATGGGCTTGCCAAAGAGGTGAATGGAATCGGGCGCGGCGCGGGTGTCTTCGCCCGACAGCGCCGCCATCAACTCCTGCTGCCCGTTGCCCGAGACACCGGCGATGCCGACGATCTCACCAGCGCGCACGTTGAAGCTGATGTGGGCGAGGCTCATGCCGAAGTGCTGCTGCTTGGCGAGCGACAAGTCGCGCACGTCGAGCACGGTGTCGCCAAGCCGAGCCTGGATGTGCTGCAGCTGAGGCGGTTCGGCGCCGATCATCAGGCGCGACAGGCTGGCGTTGGTCTCCTTCGTCGGGTCAACCTCGCCGGTGACTTTGCCGCCGCGCAGCACGGTGCAGTTGTGGCACAGCGCGCGAATCTCGTCGAGCTTGTGGCTGATGTAGAGGATGGAGCAACCTTCGCTCGCCAGCTTGCGTAGCGTGAGGAAGAGCTTCTCCACCGCCTGTGGCGTGAGCACCGAGGTCGGCTCATCGAGGATCAGAAGCTGCGGCTTGGTCAGCAGCGCACGCACGATCTCAACGCGCTGGCGCTCGCCCACCGACAGCGTGTGCACCGGGCGCAGCGGCTCCACGTCGAGCCCGTATTCCTTGGATACCTGGTCGATGCGCTGCGTCACGTCGGCCAGCGTGTAGCTCTTGTCCAAGCCCAGCCACACGTTCTCGGCGGCGGTGAGGGTGTCGAACAGGCTGAAGTGCTGGAACACCATGCTGATGCCCAGCGCCCGCGCCTCCTGCGGGTTGCGGATCTGCACGTCCTTGTCGTTCCAGCAGATCTGGCCTTCGTCGGGGCGCACGGCGCCGTAGATCATCTTCATCAGCGTCGACTTGCCGGCGCCGTTCTCGCCCAGCACGGCGTGGATCTCGCCGGGCTTCACCTTCAGGCTGACCTGGTCGTTGGCCTTGACGGCGGGGTAGGTCTTGCTGAGCTTGATGAGTTCTAGGCGGAGCATGGTGCTGCCTTCTTTCAGTGGCTGGCCGTCATTCCCGCGAAAGCGGGAATCCAGCATCGCGGCACATCGTGGATTCCCGCTCGGGCGCAGCCCGGCCTGTCCTGAGCTTGTCGAAGGGTGGGAATGACGGAGGTTCTCATCTGGCGGGTCTCTTCATGCCAGCAAGTCATACAAAGACCGTGCCACCACCTTGGTCGCGCGCTTCAGGTCGTCTAACACGACATGTTCATCGGCGCGCTTGGCGTTCGACTCCAGCACGGTGCGCGGCCCGGCGCCGTAGATCACCGCCGGGATGCCTTGCTCGCAATACAGCCGCACGTCGGTGTAGAGCGGCGTGCCCGATGTGGGAATGGGTTCGCCGAAGACAGCCTGGCCGTGCTTCTGCAGGGCCTCCACCAATGGCTTGTTGCCCGGCAGCGGCTGCAGCGCACGCGCGAGCAGCAGGCGCTTGATGTCGACCGTGATGCCGGGCCTGGACGCAGCGGCATCGGCAATCACCTTGCGGATGGTGGCTTCCACCACGATCGGGTCTTCTTCCGGGATCATGCGGCGGTCGAGCCGCAGCACCACCTTGCCCGGCACGACGTTGGTGTTGGTGCCGCCCTCGATGCGGCCCACATTGAGGTAAGGGTGCGTGATGCCCTCGACGTTCGAGGTGACCTGCTGGTACAGCGTGTTCTGCTGGTACAGCGCGTTGAGGATGGCGACCGCGCCCTGCAGCGCGTCGACGCCGGTGGTCGGGATGGCGGCGTGCGCCATCTTGCCGTGCACCGTCACCTCCATCTGCAGGCAACCGTTGTGGGCCGTGACCACCTGGTAGCTGAAGCCGGCGGCGATCAGGTAGTCGGGCTTGGTGAGTCCCTTCTTCAGCAGCCAGCCTGGGCCGAGTTCGCCGCCGAATTCTTCGTCGTAGGTGAAATGCAGCTCGACACCACCCTTCAGCGGCGCGCCCAGCGATTCGAGCGCACGCACCGCAAAGGTGTAGCTCGCGAAGTCGCTCTTGCTGACGGCCGAGGCGCGGCCGTAGAGCTTGCCGTCGGCCACGTCGCCGCTGTAGGGGCCGTGGGTCCAGCCTTCGCCGGGCGGCACCACGTCGCCGTGGGCGTTGAGCGCGATGGTTTTGCCTTCGCCGTAGGGGCGGCGAACGATCAGGTTGGTGATGGATTCGAGGCCATAGGCCTTGACCTCGCTGTCGGGCACGGCGTGCTTCTCTGCGGTGAAGCCGAAGCCGGCGAGCAGCTCCGCCGTGCGTTCTGCATGCGGTGCGTTGTTGCCGGGCGGCGTGTCGGTGGGCACCTGCACCAGCGCTTGCAGGTACTTCACTTCTTCATCGAAGTGGGCGTCGATCCAGGCGTCGAGTTCGTCGTATCGGGTCATGGTGTGTGGGCGATGTCAATTTGGACGCAAAGGCCGCGAAGAGGACGCAAAGGTCGCGAGGTAATACAAAGAGTTTTCTTTCCTTTGCGTTCTTTGCGTCTTCTTCGCGAACCTTGCGTCCAAAGAAAAGCAGGCATGCCTCAACCCTTCGCCAACTGATCAAGAAGATGCGTGAACGCCTCCACGCACAACTGCGCATCGTCGTTCGTGGTTATCTCGAGCGGGTTGTGGCTGATGCCCGAGTTGCCGCCGCGCACGAAGAGCATGGCCTGCGGCATCACTTCGTGCAGCTTCATCGCGTCGTGGCCGGCGCCGCTGGGCATGCGGTGGACCGGCAGGCCGACGGATTCAACGGCATGCTCCCACTTCGCTTGCCACTCGGGCGAGCTGGGTGCGGCGCTCGCACGCAGCGTCTCTTCGAGCTTGCAATGCAGGCCGCGGCGCTCGGTGATGCGCTTCAGCTCGGCGAGCACGTCGTGCGCCATCGCGTCGCGCACCTCGTCGGTGGTGGCGCGGATGTCGAGGCTGAACTGGCAGCGGCCTGGCACCACGTTGATCGAGCCGTTGGGCACGCTGAGGATGCCGACGGTGCCCACCAGGTGCGGCGCCTGCGCAGCACGCTTCTCCACGTAGAGCACGAGTTCGGCGACGGCCGCGGCGGCGTCGCGCCGGCGGTCCATCGGCGTGGTGCCGGCGTGGCTGGCCATGCCGATCATGTCGCCGACGTAGCGCACGCTGCCGTTGATGGAGGTCACCACGCCCAGCGGCAAGTCGATCTCGTTGAGCACCGGGCCTTGCTCGATGTGCACTTCGACGAACCCGAGGTACCTGGCCGGGTCACGCTTCATCGCCGCAATCTGCTCGGGCTTGCGGCCGGCTGCGACCATCGCTTCGCGCATGGTGATGCCGTCAACGTCTTTCTGGTCGAGCCACGTGGGGTCGAACTTGCCAATGACCGCGCCCGACCCGAGAAAGGTGGCCTTGTAGCGCTGGCCTTCTTCTTCGGCGAAGCCGATCACCTCCAGGCCGAAGGGCAGGCGCTTGCCCTGTTTGTGCAGCTCGTGCACGCACACCATCGGCACGAAGACGCCGAGGCGGCCGTCGTACTTGCCGCCGTTGCGCACGGTGTCGAAATGGCTGCCGGTGAGGAGCCGCTTCGCGTTTGGGTCGGTGCCGTTGTAGACGCCGACGACATTGCCGACGGTGTCGACCTGAACGTCGTCGAAGCCGCACTCGCGCATCCAGCGTTGCAGCTGCGACTGGCAGGTCTGGTGGGCTTCTGTGAGGTAGGTGACGGTGAGTGCGCCTTCCACGTCGCTGTGCTTGGCCAGCAGCTCGGCGCAGTCCCAGATCTGGTTGCCGAGTGTGGGCTCAAAGCCGAACTTGTCGTTGAGCCGGATCTCGGCGATGCGGTGGATGTTGCGCAGGCACTCGGCCAGTTCGAAGTCGGCGTGGTTTTCGAGCCGCCGCGCAAAGGTCGAGATGATCTCGGTGCGCGACAAGCCGGTGCCGCGCGGTCCGCGCACCGCCACGATGAAGGGCCAGCCGAACTTGGCCTGGTACTCGGCGTTGAGCCGCTGCAGCGCGGCCAGCTCTTCAGGCGAACAGGCCTTGAGCCCGGCGCGGGCCTGCTCGTTCGTCGATTCGGCGGTGAGCTGGCCCTGCTGGGCCAGCTTGCCGGCCAGTTCGGGGTGGGCGCGGATCAGAGCGAGCTGCGCTGCGCGGTCGGCGTTGCGCACGGTGTCGGCCATCGCCTGCTTCATGTGGGCCAGGCTCTTGAATGGCCGCTGGGCGAGTGCGTTCTCGGCAATCCACGGCGAATGTTCGTAGATGCCGTCAAGCATCTGCAGCGCCTCGGACTGTGACGCCGCGTTGAGTTGATCGAGAGTGATGCTCATGTTGCCGAGGTCGGTGCCGGGAAGTGCTGCTTCCAGTGCCGCGCGATGTCGATCCGGCGGCACACCCAGACCTTGTCGTGCGCGAGCACGTGGTCGAGAAAGCGTTGCAGCGAGGCGATGCGGCCCGGCTTGCCTAGCAGGCGGCAGTGCATGCCGATGCTCATCATCTTGGGTGCAGTCTCGCCTTCGGCATACAGCGCATCGAAGCTGTCGCGCAGGTAGGTGAAGAAATGGTCGCCGGTGTTGAAACCCTGCGCCTGCACGAAGCGCATGTCGTTGGTGTCGAGCGAGTAGGGCACCACCAGGTGCTGTGCCACGTTGCCGTCGCTCTTGGTGACCGGCATCCAGAAAGGCAGGTCGTCGCCGTAGTAGTCGCTGTCGTATTCGTAGCCGCCCTGGTCGACCACGAGGCGGCGGGTGTTGGGGCTGTCGCGGCCGGTGTACCAGCCGAGCGGCCAGGCGCCGCCGGTCATCTCTTTCAGCACCTGGGTGCCGATGTCGATGTGGCGCTTCTCGGTGGCCTCGGGCAGGTTCTGGTAGTGGATCCAGCGCAGGCCGTGGTTGGCGATCTCGTAGCCGTTTTCCATGAAGGCGGCCAGCAGCTCCGGGTAGCGCTGCAGCGCCATGCCGACGCCGAACACCGTGAGCGGCAGATTGCGTTTCTCGAACTCGCGCAGGATGCGCCACACGCCGACGCGCGAGCCGTACTCGTACATCGACTCCATGGTCATGTGGCGGCTTTCGTAGGCCTGGGCGGTGATCAGTTCGGAGAGAAAGGTCTCGGTGGTCGGGTCGCCGTGCAGCGGGTTGTTCTCGCCGCCTTCTTCGTAGTTGAGAACGAACTGAACGGCAATCTTCGCGCCGCCGGGCCATTGCGCGTGCGGCGGATTGCGGCCGTAGCCGGCCATGTCTCTAGGATAGTTTTTCGGGTCTTCAGCAGTGCTCATGGGTTTCAGCTTTCTGGCCGCAACACCGTTTCGAGGTCAGCGACCCGCGGGTTGAGCCTCAGGTTGCGCTCGACGTTGAGCAAGTGGCTTTCCATCAGCTTGACGGCGGCACGGGCGTCGCGTTTTTCGAGCGCGTCGACGATGGCCACGTGCTCGGCAAACGAATGCTCGGCCGAATGGGCAGATTGGTACATCAGCGAAATGAGCGAGCTGCGCGACACCAGTTCTCGCAAGATGTCAGCCAGCGCCTCGTTGTCGAGCATGCGGGCGAGCACCACGTGAAAGTCGGCCAGCAGCCGCGTGCGGCCGGGCACGTCGGTGCACTGCACGGCGGCCTGCTCGTCGCGCAGGTGCGTGCGCAACTCGCCCAGCTGCTGCGCGGTGAGTTCGGTGGCGGCGCGCTTGATCATCGCGCTCTCGAGCATGCGGCGCACTTCGAACACCTGCCGCGCTTCGTCGACGCTGGGCTGCGCCACGCGGGCGCCGCGCGCCTGCTCCAGCGTCACGAGTTTGTCTCGGCTCAACTGGTGCAAGGCCTGCCGCACGATGGTGCGCGACACCTTGAAGATGTCTGCAATCTTCTGTTCAGCGAGCTTGGTGCCCGGCATCAGCCGGCGCTCGACGATGGCAGCGGTGATGGACTCGGCAATGCGGTGGGTGGTGCTTTGCAGCTGGGCCTCGTCGGCCGCCGCCCCCGTGCGCGGAACTTGCTTCGTGCCTGCACCCGTGCGCGCAGCCCGGCCTGCCGGTTGAATGGCGTGGAGGGCAGCGGCAGGGGCGACGGTGGGGCGGGTCATTGCGGCAAGGGCTCGCGAATTTGTCTTCCAATGGCCCGCAAACTGTATACACTTTTGCGCGTCTTGCAACTCATTTTGCAACCCAATCTTCAGGCACACACCATGGGCAAACTCACCACGCACGTGCTCGACACCATGAACGGCTGCCCGGCCGCCGGCATGCTTGTCGGGCTGTACCGGGTCGATGCCGGGCAGGCCACGCTGCTCAAGCAGCTGGCACTGAACCACGACGGCCGTGCCGATGCACCGCTGCTCGACGACACCACCTTCAAGACCGGCACCTACCGGCTGCTGTTCGAGGTGGCGGCCTACTTCCGCGGGCGTGGTGTTGCCTTGCCTGACCCGCCGTTCGTCGATGCGGTGCCGATCGACTTCGGCATGTCCAACCCGCTGCAGCACTATCACGTGCCCTTGCTCGCGAGCCCCTGGGCCTATTCAACCTACCGCGGCAGCTGAACTGTATACAAAGGAAACCCGCGGATGGACGCGTACCTGTTCGACTGGCTCAACCTGCTGCTGCGCTGGGCGCACCTCGTCACCGGCATTGCATGGATCGGCGCGTCGTTCTACTTCGTCGCGCTCGACAGCGGCCTCACGCCACCCCAAGACGAGAAGGAGCGCGACAAAGGCATCGGCGGCGAGATGTGGGCGGTGCACGGCGGCGGCTTCTACCACCAGCAGAAGTACCCGGTGTCGCCGGCCAGGCTGCCCGAGAGGCTGCATTGGTCGATGTGGGAGAGCTACTCCACCTGGCTCACCGGCTTTGCGCTGTTCACGGTGCTCTACCTCTTCAACGCCGGCACCTTCCTGATCGACAAGAACGTCTACGACTGGTCGCCGGCCGCGGCCATCGCCACGTCGCTCGGTTTCTTCGTTGCCTTCTGGGCCATCTACGACGGCATCTGCCGGCTCTTCGGCCAACGCAAGAACGGCGACGTGATCGTCGGCGCGCTGGTGTTCCTGTTCACCGTGTTCGCGGCCTGGCTGTCGTGCCACCTGTTCGCCGGGCGTGCCGCCTTCCTGCTGGTGGGCGCGATGATCGCCACGACGATGAGCGGCAACGTGCTGATGGTCATCATCCCCGGCCAGCGCAAGGTGGTGGCGGCCTTGCGGGCCGGCAAGCCGGTCGACCCGGTTTACGGCATGCGCGCCAAGCAGCGCAGCGTGCACAACACCTACTTCACGCTGCCGGTGATCCTCGCGATGATGAGCAACCACTACGGCTTCTTGTACAGCGGGCCGAACAACTGGGTGGTGCTGGTGATGCTGATGCTGTCGGGCGCGCTGATCCGGCAATCGTTCGTGCTGCGCCACCGGGCGCTCGCCACCGGGCAGCCGGTGCCCTGGGCCTATGCGATGGTGGGTGTGGTGCTGCTCGGCGGCGTGGTCAGCACGGCCATGCCCACGGCATTGCCTGCGACCCTCGCGGCCAGCGCGCCACCCACGTTCGCCCAGGTTCAGCAGGTGGTGGTGCAGCGCTGCGTGCTGTGCCACAACGACCAGATGGCCAGCAAAGGCATCCAGCTCAACACGCCTGAACTGCTGGTGCGCAATGCGCAGGCGGCCTACCAGCAGGCGGCGGTGCTCAAGGTCATGCCGATGAACAACGCAACGCAGATGACGCCCGAAGAGCGCGAACTCCTGAAGCGCTGGTTCGAGGCCGGCGCGGTGCACTGAGCGTGCGGTAGCTCAGTCTCCGCCACCACCACCGCAACTGCTGCCGCCACCGTCGCTGCTGCCCCCATCGCTGCTGCTGCCGCCGTCGCTCGACCACGAGCCGAAGCCGCTGCTGGCCGACGACTCGGTGCCGCCCATGCTGCCCGCGTCTCCGCTGAACGAATTGCTGGAGAAGTCGGTGCCGCAATAGCTGGCGCCGCCGTCGCCGCCGCGAGCGTTCTTGGCATCGATGTCGCGGCAATTGGGCGCGTACTTGAAGCCGTTGGCGATGCCCAGCTTCCCGTCGAGTGCGAACAGCAGCGGTAGGCGTGTCGGGTTGCGCGGCTGGATCGACTCGTCGCGGCAGGCCCAGTACCAGGCGCGGCGCAGGCCGTCATTGCCCTGGGCGCGCGGGCCCAACGCCTCGGCCGGCGTGTGGTGCAGAAACCAGCCCAGCGTGAGCGCGCACCAGTCGTTGTAGGCGCGGGTGTGCAAGATGAATTCATGCCACATCGCATCGACCGCCTGCGAGGGCATCGCGACGAACTGCTTCTTGCTGCGCAGGCAGGCGAGGAAGAACTGGCGCAGGCCGCGCTCGACGAGGTCGCAGTCCTTGCCGCTCAGCTGTGGGTAGGTCTCGCGCAGCTTGCGCTTGAGGAACTGCGGCAGCGGCGCCTCGCGCACCGCCACCTCGCGCTGCCAGCGGGCCCACAGGCGCAGCAGCACCACGCCGAAGCTCAAGGTCACCAGGCTCATGACGGCCACCGGCCGCAGGTGCCACATGCGAAAGATGGCGCCGCCGATCCCGACCCCCCACGCCACGATCAGCAGCTTGGTGAAGTTGCCGGCGTTGCGCAGCAGCTGCTGCTTCCACGACATCGAGCCCAGGCGCAGGACAGCGCTCATACGACGACGGGTTCAGGCTCCAGGCGGATGCCGAAGCGCCCGTACACGCTCTCCTGGATCGCCAGCGCAAGCGTCATCACCTCGGAGCCGATCGCGCCGCCGCGGTTGACCAGCACCAGCGCCTGCTTCTCGTACACGCCGGCGCGGCCCACGGTCTTGCCCTTCCAGCCGCAGGCGTCGATCATCCAGCCGGCCGCGAGCTTCATGCTGCCGTCGGGCATCGGGTAGTGAACGATCTCGGGGTCACGGCCGATGATGTCGCGGCATTGCTCGGGCGTGACCACCGGGTTCTTGAAGAAGCTGCCGGCATTGCCTACCGTGGCCGGGTCGGGCAGCTTGGCGCGGCGAATGGCGCAGATCCAGTCGAACACGTGCTGCGGGCTGGGCGTGAAGATACCGGTCTCGGTCATCTTGCGTTCGATCTCCAGGTAGCCCAGCACCGGCTGCCACGGCTTGGGCAGGTGAAAGCGAACCCGCGTGATCACCACCCGGCCGGCCAGCGAACGCTTGAACTCGCTGTCGCGGTAGCCGAAGGCGCACAGCTCGCTGCCCAGCGTGACGGTGCGCCCGGTGACCAGGTCGACCGCGTCGAGCGACTCGAAGCGGTCTTTCAGCTCGATGCCGTAGGCGCCGATGTTCTGCACCGGCGAGGCTCCCACGGTGCCCGGGATCAGCGCCATGTTCTCCAGGCCCGGGTGGCCTTGCGCCAGCGTCCAGGCCACGAAGTCGTGCCAGTTCTCGCCGGCACCGGCCTCGACGATCCAGGCGTCGGGGCGTTCTTCGACCAGGCGCCGGCCCATCACCTCGACCTTCAGCACCACCTGCGGCATGTCGCGCGTGAGGATGATGTTGCTGCCGCCGCCCAGCACGAACTTTGGGGAACGCCCGAGCTGCGGGTGGTCGACCACGCGGCGCACGTCCGCATCGCTCGCGATGCGGACCAGCGTTTGCGCCACGGCCGGAAGACCGAAGCTGTTATAGGGTTTCAAGCTGACGCCTGATTCGATTTGCATGGCAGAATTTTCGCTGATCTGTGTCGCCAATGAATCGAGAAACTTTCCATGCCCAGTTTTGACGCCGTGTTAGACCC
>Ga0307515_10000887_pt1 | contig 68920 bp, 79 predicted proteins | sample 17_EM_MG_FD_194513 | JGI IMG/M metagenome (GOLD analysis project Ga0307515, IMG submission 194513) | Populus trichocarpa ectomycorrhiza microbial communities from riparian zone in the Pacific Northwest, United States - 17_EM | ecosystem: Host-associated > Plants > Roots > Unclassified | place... | reverse complement strand
GTTTGGAGAACGTGTCCTCACAAGGAACGAGAGCGGCAGTAGGTTGACCTGCACTGTTTGAGACGCCATTGCATCTAACCCGTGCACGTATAGGTGAACGACTCAAGTCTCTAAAACGACTCTTCCCCTCTGATCAGAGTATGGTCGTGATAATCGACGATAGAGCGGATATTTGGAATTGGAGTCCCCATCTGGTGAAAGTGATTCCCTGTGCGACATTGTTTCCCGATTATGTTGTTTACGACTTACCCGCCCTTTAGATGAATTCTTCGTTGGAACTGGGGATATCAACTCCGCCACCCTCCCGAAACAACAATCGAGCATCCCAATTGTGCCCGCGGTTGTTCCTCCTGAACCGGAACCTTCAACTTCTCCTTCTCTTACACCCTCTCAATGCTCCCTCGAGAAGATGGAGGCATTAAGCCCGACCGCTGCAGAAGAAAAACTGCGGGAGGAAGAACAGAAGATGAAAAGGCTCAAGGCGGATGAGGTCGAAGAGCTTCTAGAGGGACACCCATTAGCTAAGGCACAGGAGGAGCTAGATGCACAAGCGGAGGAGGAAGGGAAGCAAGAAAGTGAGGCAGAAGCAGAAGCGGAAGCAGAAGCCGATCAAAAGTCGACCACCCCTCCCGGCACACCACCCTCCCTCAAGGCGACCACCCCTCCAGATTGCAATGGGAAAATGAAAGAAGTGGCCACGCGAACACCGACGCCCAATACCGAATCACTCCAGCACCACATGCACCGTGCAATCCTGCATAACAACGATAACGAACTTGAACGTATTCAGCGAATCCTTGAAGAGGTCCACAATTCGTTCTTCTCTGCTTATGATGCCCGCTCGTGTGCAACCGCGGCCTCAAAGCTCAAGGGCAAGAGCAAAGCGGCGGAAGTAGGCGAATCGGATGTGTCTGTTATTATCCCACGACGCATGAGGAGGACGTTTGAAGGGTGTCATTTGGCGTTTTCAAGCATCATTCCTTTGAATGAGAAGCCAGAAAGGTGAGTCTAGGCTCGAGTTTCACAGTGTGAGAATACTAATGATTGAAATGGAACAGGCATGATATATGGAAGACCGCCATGGTGTTCGGAGCAGTGTGTCATAAGGACATTAATAGCCAAGTCACACATCTGGTCGCCGCGAAGGTCTGTCCCTTATCTCCCGTCTCATAACTCCTGTCCCTGCAAGGATTCGTTGTCACTAACATGGCGTTGTAGCTCGGGACGCAGAAGATTGACGCAGCGGGAAGAGGCGGTATACCAGTTGTCAGCGTCAAATGGTTTTCTGACTCTGTGGCGCGGTGGGAGAAGATGGACGAGAAGGCATACCCTCTTGTTGAGGAGAGCAGAGAGAAGGATCGACGGTCCGACGCACCGAACCCGAGTGAGAAATACTCCTCCTCTGACAAGCCAGTTATGATTCTGAATGACGATGAGGCAGCACCTCTCAAGGAGCCTATTCGGTCTGGAGGGAGCATATCCGCACCCCCCCCTCCGACCTCATCAGTAGACAACCGAGGGAAGGAAATCGAAGAGGACGATAATATGCTGGTTGGAGACGTCGAGCTTGAGGAGTTCGACTGGGCAGCGGCAGATGCGGAAGTTGACGCTGCCATGGCGGAGGATGGCGACGAGGACGAGGATGGCGACGGGGACGAGGACGATCTGATGGACTCAACAGGTGAAAGGTGACTAATTCGACTTCTTTCTCGTTCTACTTTTGTTGCTGATAGCCCTTCCAGATCTGAGCAAGCGGCCGAACTCGCTTCGTCTCCATCGGGAGCGCGTGGTGTCAAACGAAAACGTAGCAGCGCTTCGATCCGGTCTGTTTCTGCCTCTGCCTCACCTTCACCGATTCCGAACCGCATACTCGATCCAGAGACGCCACAAAAGAAACGACTAAAAACGGTGCACGAATACCGGCCGTCCGGGTTGAGGGAGGTCGTCAACGAAGGCTCCATCGAACCTACATCGAGTCTCGAAAATGAGATAGGCCAGTCCCAGCAGACGGGTTCATCAGTGATGACAGAGAGTGGACACACGGGTGTGCCTACAACACAGGAGGATGTCGACACAATGTCAGATTCAAGTGAGGGCAGTACTGAAGACGACGACGACGACGACGACGAAGAAGAAGAAGAAGAAGAGGAAGACTTTTTGGCTGACGCGTTTGCTCAGGACGCTAAGGGTGAGGGTGATGACGAGAGCGACAGTGATGATTCGGACTCTGATAGCAGTGACGAGGGTAATAGGTGACCCGAAGTCTCTGCGGTTGCTGTCGTGCTTCGTCTCGTATCGAATCCGAATTGTCAATATTTCGTTAATGTTACTGGCGCTTGCTTTGACTTTTGCACACTGTTTTCTCCACTCCTAATTTGCATGTATGAATAGTTGGTTTATCTGGTTTTAAGAGGGTTTGACTTCAGCCAAGATGGACGAATACTACCTTATCTATCACTCGGCTGCCACACGCTCAGGCAGACTACCTGGCACGTTCCATCTGTGTCGTCTGCTCTCCCTTCCTTGGCACTCTGGCCTCGATCACGCATTGAGATCCGAGATGAGGTTGGCGTTGCTGCGCACCTTGGTACGTCCAGTTGATCGCAACGAGACTAGTAAGCTATGGTTTACTGATTCACCAGCAGGCAGTGACACTTCCATGTCGATTCAGGCCCAGCCGAACGTCTTTGGGTATGTTACTTAATTTCGACTTTTTGAGAAAGCCAGTTCGTGGGACGAGTGAAAAAAAAAGGTGCTGATATACCACACAGAACCAATTATAATGGACAAGGGGTCGGCAAAACGGATGAGACGCGTGTCGTTCCTTCACTTTGCTCCACCTTTACCCTCGTGTTGTCACCCTACTCGTCTTGGGTGTCTTTGGGGCTGGCCCCATAGAAGAGGTTACCCGGATTGCAGTGGTGAACCTTATCTGGAATGGTTCATCAGTCAGGCAGGAGGTGAAGGTAGGGCGTTCTTACTTGGCATCCACCAGAACCACCCGATCACAAATGCACTCGGATACAAAACGGAGCATTTGATCGTGCTAATATATTGTGATACGGTGTTCTGAAGGGGTTGTTAGTTCAATCATCCCCGATAGACGAGATGGACGTACAGCTTGGCCCTTTCTTTTATTACCCATCCTGAGGTGATCAACTGAGTCAGGCCACAAGGTGGCCATAACCCAGTTTACCCCGGCCTTGAGGTGCGATTGGTCGTGTGGAGCCATATTCGCAGGGAATGGGCTGTGTTGCCCTGTGATGGGACGGGGGCTAGTGTTGCTCTCTATAGGAGTGCCATTAGTGCCAGGAATGTTGACTTTCAACCATCTTACTTACCTTCGGTGGGCAAGAACGCTTCTAGTCCGGGGAAGGGGGGCAGCGGACGATTGAGTAATGGGGTCAATCGAGGGTACCCCTCGTCTTCCCAACCTCCGGGATGTCTTGAACCCACATCTGCTCCCCCCCCCTATTAGGCGAAAATGCGGAAAGCATATTGATTTGTTCGAGGGCAGAATTGTGCCGTGGTCCAATTCAGGAAAAGTGTGGTTTTTGCCAACTACGCACGCTCCGCTCTTGTGAAGTTGAGATGGCAGGGGCGATATGGCACAGCTGGTCAATTCAACCTGACTGGTGGTGGAACCCCTTCTGGTAGATTCAATTCGACTTTCTAATTTACTATTTCATACTGTCAAAAGTCTACGTTTCCAAGAACGCTGGGACGATCCAGAAATTGATTACTATGTTTCCTTACGTATATACCTCTCCAATTGAAGGGCCATGTACACTACTGAAAAGGGCGTATGGTCGATAAAATTGATCGCGATATTGAATGAAATACCCCTGTATACTACCCGGTTCTATATAGAGACTTTGATATTTGATACCCATTTGGGTTTGTTAGTAGATGGGATTGGAAATACGCACATTTAGGGAAAGGACGAAGCATTTAGCACACTTCCCTTGGTCACCACCTGTTGCCTTCTTCCTGCTGCTCTGTGCTTCTCCCAAATCTTTGCGTTCCCAAACCTGTAGTACCGTCTTGCCAAGGAAATCATTTCCTTCCTGATGTCCTCTGGAATGAGGTCCTGTATACCAATCCACCGCTCTTCTCCTTCAATGCCTGTTTGCTCGGCATTGGGTGACGAGGGTAGTGGTGGCGCTCGTAAAATGACTTTCCATACTGTATCCGTTTTATCTCGGGTGGTGCTTGCAACGCTTTCGTGCCTCACGTTTACCAACAGGTTGTATGTTGTTGGTACTGGGGAAGGTCCCCTGGGCAGCTCGACGACTGAGAAGGGATGTCAGGGAATCATCCAGATAGGCAATGAATTAACGCACAGTCTTTCATTTCCAGATCCTTCGATGGGAAGTTGACAAAGTGGAGGATTAGGCATGGCGGAAATCGCTTGAGAGGTCATTCCGTCGTACTTTGCAAGTACCGAGTAGATGTTACCTTGTGGGACGATGTTCTTGCCTTTAATTGAGCCTTGGAAGAGTGGAGGTGGTGGTAAATCAAGGGCAAGGCATAGAAACGGAGACCGCATGCTCTTGATGTCTGTGCAATTCCATTAGAATAGCAAACCACGGCAGACTGAGGGTGACTCGCGTTACCTGGTCTTCTCACTGTACTCGACAGTGATGTTTATATTGATGAGAAATAACATCAAGAGCCTGGAGAGTGTGTCAGGCTCATCCTCCCGCAGTAATTTCTTTGGCAACATACGAGGCCAAAAAAGACGGGGACTTTGCTCGGTTGGGCTGCAGAAGGAGTAAGCAAAGCACGATATGGTTGTCAATGAGGTTTTTGGGTAGCGGCCCGCGCGAAAAATTCAACTGGTGTCCATCCGACTCCCCAGCAGTCCGAGTTGAGTTACGTGACATTGCGCCACGCACCGCGATTACTAAAGAGGCTCGTCTCCCGAGCCTAGCGAGCATGCTTTCACAGCTGAAGCCTCCTGCACCACAACCTCTCACAAGTGGAGGCCGAGGGAGGGCAGTTGGACTGGCCTCCCGGGTGCTCCCGAAGGGCGTTCCCGAGAGACCTTAGCACAGACCGTGTTGCCACAAGTCTGGCCGTCCCCGCCTACGGTCGAAACCGTTCAAACTCCAACCCAGGACCCAAACCTGGTTGGTGGGGAGGATAACCACAGGTGTCCCTGCCCTGGATCTACATCCAAAACAGGGGGGGCCATGGCATCACTGGGCGCCGCAGCTCTAGAGTGTGGATAGCCGCAGTCGATCCAGCCGCCACAAGAGACCCATGATAGGAGACGAGCACCCCATCCCCCGACGTGTACCGGAACCCACGCACAGGACCTGCAGCCTTCACCCCTGCCCGGAGATCTACAGGCACACGAGGCAAGTCCTGCGGGAACTTGACCAGTACGTCGACGGCGAATTTACCACCGGACCGTTAGGTCGCTCGAGGGGGATTAAAATGCTCAGAACCTTGACGCCGCTAGGATGGAGGCGCAGAGGCCACCTGTGCGGAACGGGCGTCGCGGTCTGGGTAGTGGGATGGTCCAAGTTGTGAAACAAAGGACGACAAACAAAGGGCTTTTATACCCTCAACTGAGGGCCTTCTAGGTTGGAGTCATAGGAAGCAATGTGGCTCTCGTTCAATTCATCTATGGAAGACCTTCACGGGCCAAATCGCACCCCAATGGCTTTTGTAGGCTTATGGCCCTGTGCCTCCTCTAAAAGCCATTTAGTTGACAGGAAGCTTTATTAAAATACCTTCCCAATTGTATACTTTTTTTAACCGACATTCCCCGGCAGTGTTGCCCTTCAAGGATGAATCCCTGCCATCACCCGCCCTCACAACGGGTGGAGGTACTTATTCCAGGGGTAAATAAATCGGGAATAGCCTGGGAGGAAATCATCTCCACTGTTACATATAATCCATGATTTTTTTAACTGACATTGATGGTCTATATATGGGAGATACAACGCGTTGCACCCACCTTGAGCCAAACAAAGTTTGCGGCGATGGGCCGCAAAATCACAGCTTGCTCCAAAAATTCTGAAACTATCATGAGAAATTCTATCATGATATCTATATTAAGACAGAATTTTTTTGGAGCATATCCGCTGTGCACACCCTCCTTGAGCGCACCCCCTCCCTGAACTAGACAATGGGCTACCGAAAAATTAGTCGGGACCTGAAGGAACACGCAATATTCCTTCTTGACCACCTTGAGATATGCCACGATATCTGTGAAGCCCTAGGTGTGTCATTGGCTTCTCTGAAGTGATGGCGGAATTAAGAACATCTGGGACCATAATCCGGGCTAGGTGAAACCGATGAAGAGAGGATCAATCAAATTGTTCATCTCTACTATATGACACCATCATCACACCAGACAAGGCCTGGGCTTATTTTGGTTATGTTATGCATCCGTTAGACTAGATAGCAGGCAGAGTGTCTATATACATAATAATAATGATATGTACAATGTGAAAAAGTGAAGGGAATGTGTGTCTGCTTGGAAAAAAAAGGAACGAGTGCATACCTGGCCGATGATGTCGTCTTTTTGAGTCGTTTCGAGGTCTTGTTGGTTATAGATGGTGTCCTTGACCGTTTAGATGCATTTGAGCGAGTCTGAACGGTCGGGGTCATTGCAACGGGCATTTGGGTAATCGAAAGGGCTTGCGACGGGGGACGGAGTCGTTCTGGGAGAATAAAAACAACATCAGCACTAATAAACGCACTCTAAGACTCAGTACCCACCTTTTTTGGGGCGTGCTCGACGTCTCTTTGGGGGAGCACTGACAGCCACCGTCGATCGAGGTGGATTGTCGGGTGCAAGACGTGTATAAATGGTGAAGGAGGGGTGATACTCCTCGGAACCCGAGTCTCCGGCGTCTTGTGATTCGTCTGAAGCGCCCTCGATGAGCTGCAAGGTCTCGTCGTCAGATAGCGTTGCTGCGCGTTGCGCAGCTCGAGAAAGCAGACAGAAAAATTCTTTCGGTACGTACGTAGGAAATGGAATAGCAGGTGCATGAAGCCCAACGCAATTTTGGTCACCGTCCTGGCCTGTGTTTGTAGCGGTGTGACCGTAACTCACCAATGACGAGGCTGTGGTGATGCCATTACAACGGCGAAAAATAGTATGATGAACAAAGAAATGAATATATATATCTAAAGCAGCGACGGGAATGATGCTGAATTTTGGGCCAAAATCGAGTGGTGGTCAAGGGTTTTTTTTTTGTGAGCGCGTTGTATGCTCTTTGTTATGTCCTTTTGTCGAGCTTTTGCAGGGTCTACCTCACCTTCTCATGTAAAACTCTTGCCCGATCCTTTGCAAAATCCAGCATATTTCTCCAGCTATTTACATAATACTCAAGTATTTATATGGCCTTTTTTCCCATTGTTATTCCATACTCATTCCATACCTTTTCCATCAAAGGAACCACAAAGAAATGACCACAAAGAAAACACAAAGAAATGACTTTTCTGCCTCGGCCTTTTCCTCCGACTACTTCTATGACAACTCAGACAACGAGGGTGATCTAGAAGAAGACGACACAGTGAAACCTGGTCTGTGTATGCACTCTAATCCACATCGTAATGGCAACGAATATCCGATACCTTGCTATGAAGTATCACACGACCAAGCCGGTATAGAGGTCATGCTCTAGTTCTGGTTCTCAACCAGACTTCTTGAAGCTTCCAAATCCTCCGCCACCATCTCCCTGACCAGCTCGTCGAATGGACACTTGCGTTTCCATCCGAGCTCCTTTTCTGCTTTCGCAGGGTTCCCCAGGAGGAGCCTTACCAATGCTATGGTGAGCAGCCCGTCAGACGCAAATAAAAGGGAATCAACGCACTCTACTTCAGCAGGACGGAAGTATTTGGGATCTACGCGAACAAGGACCTTGCCCGTCTTTTCGTCCATACCGACTTCCTGTTCACCCTGACCTTCCCAACTTGCAGAATAGTGTAAGTGGATGCTTGCTGGAAGACAGAAATGTAGGCCTACCAAATCTTCACATTGACGTGAGTGAATGCCTTCTCCACAAACTCGCGTACGGAATGCATTTCTCCAGTAGCGAGGACGAAGTCCTCTGGTTCCTCCTGCTGGAGGATCCTCCACATTCCTTCGACGTAATCACGAGCTGAGGAGTCACGGATTTGAGCCAGGTGCATACTCTTAGGGTAGATAATCCATGCCCACCGTGTCCCCAGTCTCGCTTCGCGTCGAGGTTGCCCAGATACAAGCAACTTTGCTTCCCGAGACTGATGTCTGCCACAGCCCTTGTGATCTTCCTTGTAACGAATGTCCTTCCTCTCCTGGGGCTTTCGTGGTTGAAAAGTATGCCATTGCAGGCGTACATCCCGTACGCCTCGCGGTAGTTGACTGTGATCCAGTAGGCATAGAGTTTGGCTACTCCATAAGGAGAGCGAGGATAGAAGGGCGTGGTTTCCGATTGAGGTGTTTCGACAACCTTTCCATAGAGCTCGGACGTCGAGGCTTGATAGAAGCGGACGACTTTCTCGAGGCCACATGTACGGATGGCATCAAGGAGACGGAGGGTTCCGAGCCCGTCGACGTCTCCCTGTTATACATAATGAACAGTAGGTCCAGGGTGAGTTTAAGGTGTCCGCGGAGACAACAGTCGACACACCGTATATTCAGACATTTCGAACGAGACCTTGACATGGCTCTGAGCCCCGAGGTTGTATATCTCAGTTGGCCTCACTTGCGCGATGATGTACACGAGGTTTGTGCTATCGCTGAGGTCGCCATAATGGAGCTTGAACTTTGTAGGGCCTACATGGACGACGTATCGACACATGATGGACGCAGTTGGAGAAAAAATTTCTTACGCTCATGTTGGTCCTCATAGAGGTGTTGCAACCGGCTGGTATTGAAGCTAGACGAACGACGAATAATGCCATGGACGTCATACCCCTTTTCGAGCAAAAGCTCGGTCCTGAATCCAACGTCATAACGTGTAATACGACAGTTTGGGGTTAATAGGTGACTCACAAATACGATCCGTCCTGGCCTGTGATGCCTATATGGTTGTCAGTAGGAGTCGCCCGATCACTGGAGAAAATCAGGACGAACCAGAGATAAGGGCAACTCTACGAGCACGGTACTGCTCTGGAGTAATGTTCAGGCCGAGGGCGAAAGGGGAAGCCATGGGTGGTCGCTGCCGTCGAGATTTCGGACTAGTGCAAAGGCGCAGTGTGGGGACAAATACACGCCTATGGGGGTTCTCCTTATATTGCGGTAGGTCTCAGGGGGGTCTGCACGGGTCGGAGATAACTCCAAATGGCGGGGGAGGTTCAAAGTACAGGCTAAAAAATCAACAGGCCAGGTTTCGCAATATATTTTGTCAATATTCACCATTTTTCGACAAAAAGCATACACATCTCGATCGGGTTGAATGGACGAATCCTCGGAAGTGAAGAGAACCGCAGCATCACTGGACTGCACTGGTACTTAACGGTTCCAGCCCTTGGATTCATAGTGCATGTTGACCGGAGGTAGGGTTAATGGCTTTAATAAATCGAAAGGACAATAACATAGACTATAACGGGACAAAACTCTTTGCTAAACCATTGATCCCCTTGTACAAACCACTTCTCCCCGTCGAAGAATGCCGCCAACTCACCCACAGTCCGTCCTCGGCCCCCAATAGGTGTTCGTGGACTGGTGACCCCTCCCCTCTCTTTCTTTCTGACAATAACTGGATCGACAAACTTTCCTGTACCGGTCGTCGTTGTAGTGTATTTACCCGTATCAGTCCCAATCCCTGCATCTGCCGACCCCCCGCTCTTCCTTCGCATGCGTAGTGGCGGCGTGTTACTCTGCAGCGTAGAGTCGTCCCATCCTGCAGGTGCGCCGTATGAGCTTTGCGCGCGAGTCCGATTCGAATTCGCAGTTCCGTCCATAGGCGGGTTGAGGATTGAAACAGATTTTTTTTGTTGCGAGGAGATGGTGTCGAGTCTGGAAAGGTTGATAGGCGTTCCGCCAATCGTGTCCTCCCTCGCATGCAATCCACGTAACCTCTCCCACGTAACCTCTCCCACTCGACAGTTCACTTTACACAATACGACCTTAATCCCCACCCTAGCACTTGCGGGGTCTGTCCTCCCTCATAAATTGACTCACTCCAATCGTACCGGTGGCGAGCTGCTTGATGCTTGAAACACGCCTCAATGATTTCACCGAATCACCTTTACTGCTCGATCCCTGGTGTAGCCAATTCGACATCGTGATTCTAATAAGTATATAAATTGACAGAAGTCTAGGACGCATCCAGTCCATGAAATTTGAACAACATAATAGATCTCCAGAAAAGTACCACGCGGACATACAATGGGCAAGAAGGCCGAGTTTCTCAAAGTCCAATTATTTTCCTGAAGTCATCCTGACTTTTTGGCCCAGCATTGGTAACATTTCCATTCGCCCCAGCTGGGATAGGAGCTGAGATGTCCTCGGCCGTTCCTTCTCTCACAGGCTCAACAGCTTGCTTCCGAGCTACCTGTCGGGGTACTGCAAACCCAATACCACCACGCCTTCCTCGTGCTCCGATCCCGGCTTTTGGTCTGCTTGGACCACCAGGTGGACCTCCTCTGCGCCCAGCACCTATGTTCTCTTCCGAGATTTCCAAGAATTTACCTCCAAATTCGATGGCGTCAGACGATAAGAGCAGTCTTCCAACATCCTGTCATGATCACCACCATCAGTCTCGTGTCAAGCATCTTCAAAAGAGGTGGCTTAACGTACTGCCGAGTTCACCAGTTCGACTACTGCTTCACGTGAGTCGACGAAGATTTCCACCCTTTTTACAGGCACAAGCTTCTCAAACACTTGCTGTAGAAGAGGTTCTTGGGCATCTGCAGGGAGGTTCTTGACACGCAGGGAGCGAGCAACCGCGTCTTGGTGAGAGCCAGGCACCCTGATTAAAACATGGAAAATCAGATACGGCTGTCCACAGTCGTTGAACATACGCCACCTCTTTTTGACACTGGTATCAGCGAGAATGACGGCCAATCGTCGGCCTTTGAAAAGTTGGTTATTCACAGCAAGCGCGAGCTGCGCGTCTTCCTGCATTAGAGTTTAACATATATTCGCGGAGGGTTTTGTTTGGAATACCAACCTCCGTGGTAAAATCAACGAAGACCGTTTGGTTACCACCAGCCGCAGGAACCAAGCGCACCTCCTTTACTTGACCGTACTGCAACACTCACCTTAGTCAAATTCGGCACCAGTGGGGCTCGGGCTTACCTTGGAAAAGAGGCTCTCGAGATCAGACTTTTTCACTGACTTAACGACGCCAGTGACTCGAATCTCCTTCGAGCCCGCATCGGTCCGCTCTTTCTTACGCCCAGGATCGGAAATATGGACGTTCATTGCCAATCCAGTTTCCGTCTCCAAACCATTCAACGACAACGCGGCTTGAGCGTGGTCCTATCACCGAGCTTCAGTTGGTTTCAGGATAAATATTAACAAGAAAACCAACTGGAGACGTGTATTGAATGTAGCAGAACCTTCTGGCGGACTTGATTCGCTTTGAGGGCCAGCGAACATCTAGGATTGTACCAAACTGAAAACCGAAATCAGTCGGAGAACGAACTTTGTGAAGTGGCTGAACGCACCTTGTTGAACATCTCTCGCATCTGTACGTCGTCCATCCCTTCCCTGAAGTTAGTGACATAGAGTGTCGACCTCCAAGCGACGCTAACAGCAATTTCCTCGTCGTGAATCCGCTTCTTATCTTTGGTCAGGGCAGGGAGGACTGATTCCTGAATATGGACTTATTATAAAGTGACCGCTAGTCGCCATTCTGATTACTTACTCTGGAGTAGAATTCGACTGTTGCGACGATTCCCGTCGCCACTGTTTTCAGCTGCACCTCGCGGATGGCACCACACTAAAAGCGATCTCAATGTCGTGATTGTCCCTTTAGTAAGGCACTCACGTCCTTGAAAAGTTTGTTTAGATCCTCTGCTGTGGTACCTGCGAGCAACTGTGTTACCACTACTGTCGCATTTTCTCGATCCCTGGTGCACGATGAGCGCGAGCATTGCTAGAAATCGGGATCTCTCACCGCTTGAAGGGTTCGGCGGGTTGAGCTTGTGCCTCAATGGCCCCAGGCGTAACAGCGGTCGCTGGGACGGACGGGAGATATGTAGGTTCCTCAACAGTCTTGGCCCTTTTAGACGGTGAATCATTCACTCCGACATCCTCTTCCTCCCTTTTGCGCTTGAGACCTCCGTTTCCCGCAGCAGACGCAGGAGGGTCCACTTCCATCGCCTCCTGGGTATGGGTCTGAACGGCGGACTCTTCGCCTTGCTGGTAAGCATATGAATAACCCGCCGTAGCCCAAGCCTTTCTCCGCCTGTCTTCTTCGACTCGCCTCTGCACAGCAATAACGGCGAGGCACTTCTGCACATCGTCATTTCTACCGAAGAGGTGTTCCAGAGAGATCCAGCGGTCCCAGATAGCCTCAGGCCAGTCAATCCCTTTGCGTTGGCTCAGGTCTTTGAGGACCTTACGCGCACTGGAGATTTGTTTTTCTTTGCTGCAAGACTAACATGTCAGGATTGAGATAAGCTAGCAAATGATAGAACTGACATGAGGAGATCGACATAGGTCAGCCACGCGAGGTAGGACTTGCTATAGAATTTGGTTGCATCTCGCCACACCTCGAGTGCTTGATCGGGCATGGGTGCTGGCGGGAATGTGAGATACTAGACACCTCGCTTCAATGTCACCTCTCGTCATCATTGACTAGGGTGCTTACGAAGTCGGCCAAGAAGCCTTCAAGTCGCATACGAGGATCGCCTCCTGGGCGCACGCGAGTTGCAGTGATTGCTTCTTGAAGAACGTGAAGCACATCGGTAACCCCATCCTCGTCTGTCCCCCATGTTAGATGTTAGATTGTACGACCGCAAACGACACTAACCAAAAGTTACTTCCCCGCTTTCCTCACCGAAGCACTGCCGACGACGCCAGGCGGCGCGAGCCATGACCACTAGCCCAAAGTCATCTAAACTCGATTGAAGGACGTTCATAGCCATCGCACGTTCATATGCCTCTGAGAACAGATTCAGCAGATATTAAGGATTCCATTCAAGCCACCCACCAGGCATGGTCTCAAGACCCTTGATTTCCTCTCCCTCGTGCGTTTCCAACAGACGGAGATATGCGGACCACGTTCTACCGCTACCAGGCACGCTCCTAGTCGCTCTTCGCGCAAGGCTGATCAAGTTGGGGGGAGTCTCCTTTTCCCCAGTCTATCAAACTCTTCAGCTCGAAGTTTCATAGTCAATGCACTTCACCCACCTGAAAACCTAAGTAGTCTTCCCAAAATCCACGCAAGGCAGCTTCAGCTCCTGCCAAACGGGTTTCGTCTTCTGCGCAAATCGCGGCCCATCGCTCACTCGCAGCGCATTCGATAGCACGCTCGTACAGCACGGGCATGAGCCTAGACTGTACCTTCTTGCCCTTCTTCTCCCACAGAATATATGTTTTCCAATCCTCGATGGAGCCACTCTGCGCCTTGAGTTCAAGTTGCTCACGAGTGCTCTTTTGCTCTTTCCACGAGAGCAAGCGCAAGGCGGATTCTCGAGCCTTGGTCGCTTGGACCAATTTCCGCTCATACTGTTGAGGTGGGAAGTGGGCGGTCACGAAAGTCGAATAAGAATCGCTGGTCGTGGTGTAGTCTATTGTAATATTAGAAACCACACCGGATGCAGGGTATACTAGAGACGAACCGATATGGATCTGGCGCATACGTTCCAGGAACATCCCGTCCACTATCGCAACAGCTTCGGCTCGTGCCTCGGCATTTGGTGAATCCTCGATCTTCCCCACTTCCCACTCTTGCCATAAGTTCCATATTTCGTGACTCTGTATTGTGGGAGATTAAAAACGTCAAAACATGGGGATGTCCGCGCACAGACCTTCGAGATGTGGGCGGCGCCAACCCGAACCAACTTTCGAATACTTTCACGCGTACGTTCGTCTCCCCATATGTCCCTCACTTCTTCTGAGAGATCTTCGCGTGAGTTCAGGTCGGTGAGTGTCTCAATTTGCAGTTTGAGAATTGGAATAGCTGATCGTGTTCATGTCAATTTGGATAATACGCGCTGAACGACTACGTATACTCACAGAGATAGTCGTTCTTTGCTTGTTCAAAGAGCTCTAGCAACATTCCTGCGCTGTCCGTAGTGTTCACGTCGAGTGTTGCAACTTTGTGCCGCAGTAATGGCAACCATACGTCTATATACGAGTCAGATTGTTAGAGGGGCTCTGATACGCGCATAATACGCGTATGACGTGCCGTCGGTTGCTGGTACTGCGTTTACCATCTGGGACCGCGCGTCTGCAGCCATTTTTCCACCATCTTCCGCCTGTAACGCAAGCCTAATATACGCCGCATGGTGCTTAAGATTGAAGGGCTCGTTCGCGACCGACTCCAACGTTTTCAATAATTCTTCTTCCATCGTAGTCAGGTTCAACTTGCACCTCCCGTGCCCACCTCTCCCACTTGTCCATTCCCTTTACCCAACACGCCTGCAGGCGATGCAGATGGCGAGCGAGACGGCGTCTGTCTACCCCAGAAAGAAGGCACTCAAACCCCGACCTCACTCCTTGCAGTCCATGATCATCCTTTTTGTTCACCACACATGCGACCGCTTTGCCGCTCTACCCACTATCCATTGCCCTGTGCACTCGCTTTCACGGGCCACTTCCACGGATGCATGGATGCACTTTACAAGGTAACGCACCAGGCTTGAAACCACTCCCGACGCCGTACACCGCTCTATACCAGCACTCTCAAGAAGGCGTTATTTGCCGGTTCCTCGGGCTCTAGTGCGCGGAGGTTTGGAGTGCAGACCGCCTCGAACAGTAACGAGGACGTTCGTTGCGCACTCGCCACCCATCATTTGCACTCCACCCTCGAGTTTTCGTCTTCTGAACCAAGATGAGGACTTTGTGCCCCCTTGTCGTTCTTCCAGTATCGACCCCGCGGTCAAAGAGGTCTACCCTGGAATACGCCCAGCCTCTCATCACAAGCGATCGCCACTTACTCCACAGCGACGAGGACTCCAGCTCTGGTAGCGATCGAGGCGAGGACTACTCTTCGACTCACTTTGGTGAGTCCTCCAACGACGAGGAAGCGTTACTTCTGGAGAGTGATGAAACTTGGGAAATGATTTCGATCGGAGGTATGCACTACACCGTTCCCAAGGCGAGCAAGCGCTAAATGCTCCAATTTCCCATGTAGTAAAATGCCAGACTTTTCCTGGCCATCCTCTCGCCGCGTATCCGCCTACCTGTCGCCTTTGTGCTGCGGTTTCCGCGTTCCCATATCTAGTCAACATCGAATGTGTAGGATAGCCCAAGTACCACCGCAATAATGCTGTCCTTAGGACCTCACCCCGTCTCTCGGCCTCAACACTAAACCCAATTCGTTCTTGACCTTTCTGCGGCCGAATGTGATTTTACCTTTACCAGCTCCGACAAACAACACGAGTATCAACACACACCGAATGCATTAACAATTACCCAACGCCACCCCCCCCCCAATATTTGCGATTCTATGGTCGGCAATCCAATGACGACCAGCTGACGACACCCTTGCTGGGACCTCGGCCTGATCTATGATCTTCAACAACCCTCTATCTCCCCTCTTTGCATTACAAAACCATGTGCTTGATTCGGTCTGGAGCCACACCCGTCCGGCGCACTCACTACCCTACTTCACGAGTTCTAAAGTACTCGGTCACAGTAATCTGACTATGTACTCCCTGCTATTCCCATTTCGGACCCCCTTCCCCATCGCCTCCATCCCTGTTATGTGCCACCCCTCATGCCACGGCCGAACCTTTCTCTCTGGCCGTACCCGACGCACAGAAGGAGGATGGACCACCGATAGAACTAGGCATATTCGTCACCGACCCAACAAAAAAGGCCCAACGTATGATGTGGGGGACAACCCGTACGCTCATCGCGAATGCCATCACGGGCCAGACAACGGGGTTTACGCTCCCCGTGTACCTCCTCGGCGTCGGCTTCCGCGCAGCGCTCGAGTCGGACCCGCGTCGGCTGCCCCCAACCCACCAGGATGTGATCGCTGCTGGTGGGCCGGACGTGCCGAGGACACGGCTCGCGATGAAACTGGGGTACTCGCATACCGTGTATGTCGTCGTCCCTGAGGGTATCAAAGTCACCCTGCCCAGCCCGACGATCATTGTCGTATTTGGAACGGACAAGGCCAAGGTGGGGCAGTTTGCGGCGGATATCAGGGAGAAAAGGAAGCCCGAGCCGTATAAAGGCAAGGTGTGACTTTTCTCCTCATGTTGCAGCTTGGGACGACTACTGACGGGTTTTGTGCAGGGTGTGTTTGTGGGTGATGAGAAGATCAAGATGAAGAGCGGGAAGAAGAAGTAGCCTTGGACCGACGGGCTTTTGTTGGTACTCCTGTTCGTGGTTTTTGCATTTGGTGAGTCGAGGTTCCGGAGATTGGTGCGTGATCAACTTCAGCCCCTTTATGAACGGGCGATGTCCATATTCCTTTTCACATATATGTATTCTCTGTTCCGCTAGGTCTTACTGATATCCCTTTCTCAATTCCTCTGCTTTGGACCCGTCACTGACGCTCCTTTTGGTAGGCTCGTTGCTGTATCATTATTAGATTTACTTTTCATCAAGTCGAAATGTCCTATTTTGCTTGTGCACCACACGGCTTGAAAATATTTACCACTATGCCCCAACCAACAAATAATTGTTAGAGTGTGAGTCTAGTTCTGAGTGCTAAAACACCGCCTTTTGTCGTGATGTCACTATTCAATTCCACATGTTAGACTATCGAATGACCTCGAGTCATATGTGACCATATTTGTTTATCTGAATCGTCCTCATTCTGGTCTTGACGTGGCCTGATTCTAACACTCTCCTTCAGGGCACCGCTGCACAACTGCGATATCCTAACCATACTCCCTTCAAGCTTTCACGTAGGAGTTTTGTAGTAGTCTTCATAAATGAGACAAAGTCCACGTATGTTGGGCGGATCAATGGGGCGTCACTATACCAATGGCTGCTCTGGTATTTCCTTACAGACTGAAACGGGAATGCGATTCAAGGTGTAGACCGTACTGGAGTCAATCACTAATGCTCGGATATTATAAGAGTTGTCTTTGAATTAAGTCCAGCTGCCCGAATAGCAGAAGGATGGTACTGCCCTACGGCCTCCAAATGAGAACGGCGATACCCTCAACAACCCTGCAAGGTAAATGTCAAGTACTTTTCATTATATCATGTACAACAACTGCTCCGTTAAGCGGCGCCGGCCCACTCGAAGAAACCAGCCTCGTTTCCAACGCCTGAAATATATCCCATCCATTCCCAAAAGGCATCAATAAGTATCTCTACACTCTTCAAACCTTTGAGGGACTAGCTGGTCAGCCCCACAGAAGCGGTAGGTGATTCTCGCTCCGTGTCACCCGCGAGTGATCGATGACGCCGGGGGACATTGGGCTGAGAATCAGGAACCACGGAAAAAAAAGGGGAGAAATGAGTGCGGTACCAGGGAGTGGTCTTAATGTTTGTGAGAGCAAAGTAATAGTGTAAACTGTGGGGGCCAATCCACCGAAGAGGGTTTGGTGGTTTGCTTTGTCATCCACTTGCGGTCGAACAAGGCCAACGTCGAAGCTGACGAGGCCAATGAAGCAAAAGAGAGTTGTTGACAGTGCGCAATCAGATGACGACCCATCGGCCTCAGTTCGGGACTTGAAGTACCCCGTCTTCTTTTGACTCTTCGTCATATATCACCAGTCTCAAAGCCCTGAAACTTTACCTCTCTCCTGCAAGAATTCGAGCTTAGAAAACGTGTAATATAGCCAGAACAGTTCGTGAAATTGCTGGAACAGGGCGAATCGACGATAAGAAGGCTGTTCAATCCTTATGCAAAAGTGGGGCATGGCACGAAAATCATAGGTAAAACCACAGGTGGTCTGAGTGTTGGCGGTGCTACATCGACGCCCGCTATGCTTTTGCTCCCTCCGCCTCCTCGTCAAATACTCTCATACATGAAAGCAGGTCGCCCTCCCCGATCTCACCAGCAGGTGTAAAGGGGGCTCTAGGGACGTAGTTGGACCTTCTGGTACACCAATTACCACAGCTTTAACAGGCGTGTCCTCCTGTGTACGCATTCCCCATACAACCCACAGCATCCATACGAGCAGAGTAGACCAATGCGTCTCTCCCTGTCCAAGTATACCTCTTGCGCAGGGCCCTCCAGTGGTCGTCATTCGCGGTTCAGGGAGGATAGGGCAGAAGTCCTTTGACGGAAATATTCGCCGCAAATCTCGTCCGTACTTGACCTAAACGTATATTGATGGATTTTCCCAGTACAGGTGTATTTGTCAATGAAGAGCATGAACGTGCCTAGTTAGTTAAATCCCATTTTTCACCCAAGAACTCTCCGAACAACTTAAATGCCTCGTGGTGCCATTTCAGTGAATTTTCAGGATTGATAACCCAATGATTCTCCTCCGGGAAATAGAGGAACCGACTGGGAATGCCACGCTTGTGTCAAATATTAGCTCATGTGTCTCTGGGGTTAGGTAGAGGAGATACGCACTGTTGCAAAGCATGAAACGCGCCGATACTTTCGGTTTCTGGGAGGCGAAAGTCCTTTCCACCGTGGATGAGGAGCTGCGGCGTCTTCCATTGGCCGACAAACTTGGATGGGTTGAACCTATATAGCCATGAGCGCATTTTCTCTGCTTGGATACCATCTTATTACTTCTCCGCTGTTTTAACCTTCCACGGCGGCCCTCCAAAATCGTGGTTGAACTATTTGAGACATTAGAGAAGCATGAGGATAATGAGGATAATGAGGACAAGGTGCACTTACGAAGAACAGCTCATCAGTGGAGAAACCATTATATGTGGTATCGAAGACGCCGTCGTGGCACACCAGAGCCTTAAAACACGATCGCAAACACCAAGCAAGTGCGCCACAACCCCTGTAATCCAGAAGCTCAGGCCGCAAACCAAGGATGGGTACGCAGGAGTTTGAAGTTTGACGTATGGCTGTGGGGTCTGTCTCGACAGTCGGTGGCCCATCGACCAGCACTTACCTGTCCACTGGCAGAAGGCACAGCTAAAAACATGATATAAGAGTCCTCATCAGCATTCAAAACCAACATAGAAGCTTACCTTGACCAGTGCATAACAAGGAAGCTTCGAAAATGACCTTCTTACACCACTGGGCGTTTTTCGCTTCACATGCACAGCGATGCCGTTCCCAGGTATTGATTCGGGCTTGAAACATAGCTTGCATAGCTGACTTGGCAGCGTCGCCAGGAAATGGTTGGTCTAAAACAGGTTCAAGTGCCAGCCCACTCAGCGGTGAGGTTGATGCCAGCTAAGATAGGGCAACACAAAGTAATTACATTCATGTACAACATTACATATTGTTTGTTGGCGAAAATCGACATTACCCACATGGGTCATAACCGGGTTATAACCCCCAATATATCCGAAAAGGGTTATAACCCCACCTCCGAACTTTGTGACAATTATTTAAGAGCATGAAGTACAAAGTACGCCGTGAATGTTGGCGTGCTATGACTTATCACACTATTACGTACTTTGTTTGGTCTCTCTTCTGGATATATTCTGCGCGATGTTTGCCCCACATATATTTACGGTTTGATCCCCCCTTTTTCTCATTCATCAGTGAACACGGTTCACTCATACCCCCCATTATCTCACTGATGATTTCTATTATGTGCCTCAACAACAGCTCACCTTCCTCCGCAACAACACTCTGATAAACGACAACGTCCTCCGATCGGCTTATACCCATAAGGCAGCCAAAGTCATCTCTTGCCTTTCGACCTGTGTCTTCCCAGATAAAGTCGAGTACCCACTCGACGAGACGAAGATCCACCTTGGACCGCCACACGAGAGCAACTTTGGGTATGCGCATGCAAAGCGGATGGTAGACGTTGCCAACCAGTCAGCAACCTTTATAGTTTTTATCCCGTAACCGAGTCGTCTACTGAATTCTCCCTGCGACCAGTGCGTATAAGGAAGAATTCGGTTGCAACCCGACGAATGTGTCCATGACAACTTGTGTGTGGTCTCACCTGTTTATCAGTGCTCTCGCTTTTCTGATATCACTTCACTGTAACAGTGATCTGGAAGACTCATACGTCATCCCCGGTTCAATTCACAAATGCTACCTTGCGAAGAAGAACGACACTCCGTTTATTGTCTCTGGAACTGGAAAGCCTTTACGGCAATTCATCTACTCGATTGATCTGGCAAAACTGTTTATTTGGATGCTGCGGGAGTATGATGATGTTGAGTCAGTAATCTTGTCTGGTACGTCGCCAGGTTCCAAGGCCTACTTTGGTGTAGCCCTGTTGATTCGAGTTTTGTAGTTGGGGAAGATGAAAAAGTGAGCATCAAGGAGGTGGCGGATGCAATAGTGAAGGCGGTTGGCTATGAAGGCGAATACAAGGTGCGCTTCCGTTGGTTGACCCTCTCTTCTTCTGGACTGAAGTTGTGCCTCTACCACTCTACCACTAGTTCGACACCACGTGAGCCGACGGACAATTCCGCAAACCCGCGTCGAATAAAAAGCTGCTTGGTCTCATAGGCAGATTCGAATTCACGCCTTTCGACAAGGCGCTTCATGATACTGTCTCTTGGTTCTTGCAAAACTATGATACTGCTCGAACGGGGTTGAAGAATCTTCGTGATGCTTCTCTCTGTTCATAGTATTATCGGGTATTGGTTCGCCTCATTATTATACTCCCACAGCATCCAAATTACTAGGACGTTAACTCGTAAACCTTTTGCACTCACAGCGAATGACGGAACTCTGGGCGATGCGTCTAATCATTATACGACAACGACAACAACTGTGTTCACGGCAGATCGATTTACAAGAGAGTGCTTATGAGCGTCACCAACTGCTTAGCCAATGGTGATCGTGCAGTCGAGGCTCTCACCCTCAGCGACATCGAAGTTGACCTTGATATTCCTGCCAGTGGGGGTCGTAGTATCGAAGCTGCTGAGGTGCTCCTCGCGGATCTCCGAGCGCTCGCCCTCAGCGTAGTAGTCGGGGTGGATGAACGCAGCAGTGTCAGTCGGGCTGGGGCTGGTGGCGACATCGACCCAGCGCTGGGAGTTGTCGACGCCAAGGGCGACAATGAAGTACTCCTCGGCGTATTTGAAGCGGAGGAGGCCGGAGGTACCGCTGCTGCCCATGGTGAGGACCTGCTTTCCGTCGACGTCGGTCCAGCTGCCACCGTTACCGAAGTTCCAGACCGTCTTTTCGATGATCTCGAACCAGGCGTTGGGGTCGGTCTGGTAGACACGGCAGGTGATGGTGTAATACATGGTAGTTACTGCGAGAGGTCAAAATTCGGGGGGCGAACAGCAATGGAAGGGGTTGCTCACTTGGCTTGGCTTGGAGTGCTCGCGAGTAAGCCTGGGTGCTTGTATGTTTGGATCCTGTGGTCATTCGTCCCTCTTATATAGCTTGCGGACCAAGCTATCTCCGCCGCGAGTCTGGAACAGATGCTCTTGCTTCATTCTGTGTGTGTCACGTGGCTGCTGCCTCCAGCGACGAAGGATCGTGGTGGTTATACCAGCCGTCTTTGCGTATGTATGGGAGGATATTGAGGTGCTACTTTGATTGGGTTTATTGCAAGACTGAGGCTAAGCAATCGTGAAGTTCAAGGGAGAACGCGAACATAGATGCGATTGACCGAAGCAGGTAAATGAACACACCAAATTGATCCCTTGTCAGCTCTATAGATGGGCTACTTTGTCCCAAGGTGTGGGCCATATCAAGGAATTGACCGAGTCCAGAGCGTCTCTGGAGGCTCAAGTGGATGAAACAAAGGTCAAACAAGCCGCCTCTGAGTCCTAATGTCCACTTGCTGACTGGATAACACCATTATTCGATCCTTGGTTCCGGAAACCTTGGCTCAGATCTGTATGGGAAGAACCCCGCTCTGTGGCACCACGTATACCCGCCCCCATGAGCTGAGTACACGTACACATTCTGTCAATCACTTATGACAGTTGGAGAGTGGACAGCTGTAGAGGCCTCTCCTTCTGTAAAATTTGCTAGTGCTTGTAGCCTCGGCGGTTCTCAATAAATCACTCGTGTTCTACCGAATCCCTTTATAAGAGAAGATAGAGCGGTACAAGTGAATAAAGGTAATGAGGACGTAGGTCGAGGGGTTTAAGTATGGATGACCAAACACTGAGAGTCCGGGACAAACTAAATACCAGAGGGCGGATAATACAGAAACGGGGTTGGCCAGTTGGCGCTGTCGACGCTCGAAAACGTGGGATGACGACCATCTACCATTGTTTGATATATTTACTTCGTGGAAAGTTGTCCATGATTGTGCTATCCGAACGCTCCGGGCCTGTGTGACCTCAACTAGCTAGGAGTGCACGCCGCAATGGTGAGTAGTCCTACATCTCATCGTTGGACGGCAGATGGAGAGCAAACCCGCAGGATATTCTACTTCCTCGGTTGATGGAATACTTCTGTGACTTAGAACCATCGTAGCGCGTAAATTGCTTGAGGCGAAAACGTCTCCTGAAGGGTCTGGATTGTGCGATTCGAGAGGGAATGTCCCTACCAAAAGCCATATGCATCTTTGGACTTTCTGAATACCTTTTCATGTTCATTTGTTCAGCCTCGTCGCGAAAACTGAGACAAGAGACAAGCGCGATGGCTGTTTGGCTACCCAAGGCTTGGAGCCCACCGTAAACACTGTCCACCCCTCAACAGCCCCGGATCACGTTCGAAGATGTCCGCAATGGAAGTTGATACCCCACCTCCTGCCGCTGCCGCTGCCAAGAAAAAGGGCGGCAAGGACGATGGCAAGAAGCGGTTCGAGGTTAAGAAGGTTCCGTCGTCGCCGTCCATTTCTCTTAGACCGCCTAGAGCACTGACCGTATCGCATAGTGGAACGCCGTAGCACTATGGGCATGGGGTAAGCACTACCCACAAACCTTTGCGATTGGATTCGAATAGACGCTGATCCCGCACGCGATCGAAAACAGACATCGTCGTCGACAACTGTGCAATCTGCAGAAACCATATCATGGATTTGTGTACGCCTTTCTCTCCCCTCGCGTACTCCACTTCTGGCTGATTCATTCGGGCTTGCCACAGGCATTGATTGCCAGGCAAATCAAGTCTCTGCCACTAGTGAAGAGTGTACTGCTGCCTGGGGTATTTGCAACGTACGTCCTGCGTCAGACCCGCAGGAGTAGATGGTTAATCATGTTACACGCCTCTTGCAGCACGCATTCCACTTCCATTGCATCTCTCGCTGGCTCAAGACAAGAAACGTATGTCCGCTCGACAACCGTGAATGGGAGCTGCAGAAGTTCGTGTTCGCCTTTCCACACCGCTGAACCCCGCTGACCACATGGCCGCTTTAGGTATGGGCGGTGAAGGAGATACGAGCTCATCTGGTCCTGTGATCGCTTGTACATATCAGTACTAGCCCCCTCGCGTTTGCTAGACGTTCGCTTGTATTGAAAAGTTTGCACTCTTCCATGTCCACACGAGCATTTCGTACTGTCGCCCGGGCGCTTCCTACACGATCCAGGATTATCCTTCCTGCTTCGCGTTGCACCCTGAGACACAACTCCACCCTTTTGCAAGGCCTCGAGCAACGCTCGACACTGAGTGAAATTCACTATCACCTGGTTCAAAGCCGAGTGGCCGTTTCATTCCTTCCCGAAGCACCCAGATCACTCAAAGCGAGTACTTATATTGGGTCTCTGCCCGTGCTCGAAGATGAAGAGCCTGGCCTGAACGATTTTGAGCCGAATCGTGAGCATGTTCGTTGACTTGTCCACTGAACGAGCAGGGTTTATTATCATATCTTGGAATACTTGCAGCTCTTTTCTTGGAAGTTCTTCACTCAGCGATTCGCAAAACATTGAGAGAACGAACGGATGACATTGTTGAAGGCGAAGCAATTCAACTGGGATCGGGCTGGCTCCATATACACGGTAGGTCGCTCCTTGGTGTTTGGTACCCACTGGGAGTGAGAGTAGAATGCTTGATGTTCACGCCGCTCTCTGTACAGATCAACGTAATATCCCAGCTCTCGGTCGAATTGGCGATCCAGACGATATCATCGCGTCTGTACGCGTCGAGGATGGAAGGGTACGTTTCTCGACCCATGTCGTACTTGCTCTCTCCCTGTGTATACCTTAAACACCAACCGTACACCGCACACCGCAGCTCTCGCACTCATACTGACGGCGAATCGTAGACACTACCAGAGACATATCAACCTATGCCATCTTACAGACTGTGCACGACCGATGGGCCGCCCAAGTTGACTGAGGGGCTGGCGAAGACACTCGAAGGAGCGCTCAGAGAGAAAATGGAGATGGAAAAGGACTCCCTGTAGATATAGGTGCTGACTTACTCCGGTCTTCTTGAAATTTTCTGACATGGTATGCTTTAGGAATGCTATTTCTGCCTTACGATTCCTCGCTTCGCGTTTTGGTACCTTTTGTATTCTACAATTCCAACACGCACTCACCACTTGCTATCCCTACATTTCCACTTCTCTCTACTGGCCTCCTTTGCTCAAGCGATTGATATTCACTTACTTGGCATGACCGTGTTGAAGAGCGCACATCAATCGCGACTGCGCAGAGCATTCTTCTGACAACCAAGCACCTTCCCTGACGCATTCAAGTTTCTGGACCAGGAGTTTGCCTACTTGAGTACCCAGTCACCTTGTGTCACTTTAGCTAAATGATCTATTTTCCTGCCAGAAATTTATTCAACAGTACATTTCTTCTATGTATGACCGCCCAAGGAGCTCTGAACTCAGAACTAGAAACACACCAGAAGGGCGAAGCTACAACTACCCATCGCGAAACTGGAACCAACAGAAGATTCAACAATGGAACTCGAACCAGCGACGGTTCAAGGAGGAGACTATGCTGAAGAGGTTTATTCGGTTCGAAGCTCGTCATTTGGTTTCATTTCACAACTCATTACCTGTTATCTTATCAACGGGTCACTTCGGCGCTCGACACTGCAAAATTCGAGTGAACTCACTAGCTCCAGAGTAGTCATAATCAAGTCATACAACAGATAGGAGCTTCAAGGTCCGTTGTCTGCCACGAATTGCACTTAAGAGGCGTGGATCTGAGATCTGGCCCCCAATGACAACCTTCACATTTGCACTTCGTGATACAGTCCCACTGGCTGCTAGCAGGTGAATTTACGACATGGTGTTTTGGGTCTGAATATTCCAATGCGAGTCAAGACAGTACATATTAGTCTTTGAAACTAAGAAGATTTCGTTGGCTGAACAAACACCTCCCACCAATTCTGGAGGAGGATTCTATCATCCTCTTTACCAACTTTCGCGAAGGCTTTGGCCCCCTCTGGCCAGCGAATTTGGGGGTTGAGGAACGGCGGATAACATGCTTCACCAACCATCCCAGCCCAGTCGAAGTCGATGAAGGAGAGAGCGGGTTCGTTCTCACGCATCTTCATGTGACCTTGCCCATCAACTCCGACCATTATGTTCTTGGGACGCAGATCAGCATGCACCATCTTCTGCTGTTGGAGAATGTCAATGGTCTTTTCGAGCTTCATTTTAACCGCATCTGCCATGGTGTTGCCCAGCCTCTTCTTGAACATATCCAACTCTAGCCAACCACCAACACCTTCCCAGAAGGTGAGATGCTCCATGACTACCATAACAAGTCCACTATGCAAGTCCACTGCCGAGTAAAGATGTGGGGCCAACTCGAGACTGTGGAGGTATTCATGGGTGACCTGTCCATACCTCCTGCTGTAGTTGTAGACAAACTTGACGACCACCTGGACTTCATCATGAGCTCCATCATCACCAGTTCTGCGGAGCTTGGCCAAGAAACAGGGGAGCTTGTCTTGATTCTTCTTGTTGTGCATTGGTGACTCAAATGTCCCTTCCCAGTTGTCGAAGCTGAGGAGACCATTGTCGGGACAGTTTGGGTGTTGGATTGGGTGGTCCTCGATCATTAGTCCCTCATGCGTGCTCCTGGTGACCCCCACATTTTGCCTTGGTATGTCATATTAGCATGAGTCAGAGTTGGGGCTGAGAAATTTACCAAAATGTATGGAGGGCATCTAGTCCTTGTTTCAAAGCACCAAGGCATTTTGCGAGTTGCACTGTGTGACCTTCAACACCATACCCAGGGAACATGGGAAGGAATGGGGTGAGAGGCTCCACGTGAACATTCTTGCGTTTGACTGCCCCACATACCATCAGGTATGGTCCTGCAAACCAAGCTCAGTAAGTGTGGTTCAGGATCAATGATTGGTACATACCGAGTATGCATAGCAAGAATACTGGGTTGCCAAACCGCACCAAGCGTTCAACCTTGGGATTCTCGCATAGAACCTCATACACCCGGCAGATTTGCATATAGATGTCTCCATATTCATTCTTGAATTCTTCCAACATGAGAACCAAACTACCACCTTCATATGAAATGATCTTGGCCACATCAGGCTGAGCACCAGACGCCCTGACACTCAAAACCGTAGAATTTGCCGGAAGGTAGTACTCAAGGTTTTGCATGAGGTTTGGATCAGGCGAGGTGAAGATCAGCTCAAAGGCATCTCGTCTAGCGACTTCGGAGTCGAAGGCTGATGGCATCGTCTGACATAGCTTGTCGGCCATGGGTAGGTATGTCGCAATGTGCCCATCCAAGGATGGCTGACGAAAGCGGTGGGTGAAACTGCAGAAAGCCTTGTGCATAAGAGCAATAGGCAATCCTCTTTTGTCCGCTGGACGAAGGCAGAGTATTGCATCGTCCCTTGCCTGGTACATGCGCCATACCTTGTTGTCGGCAAAGTCGCATGGGGCTGGTTTGGCCAGAGCTTGGGCCTTGAGGGCTTCAGATCTCGAGTCAGCAACAACACAATACGCGCATCTAAGACTGACCATTCAAACATTCCCATACCCTTTGCACATAACCAATCATTGAAGTACGCAATCTTTCGTATGACTCAGTCCGCTGAAGTGGTTGCGAACCCACAAAAGGAGTTCCTCCACCCAAGTCATCCTCTTGGTGGTCCAAAATATCCAAAAAATCATTGCAGTTTACTGTGATAAACTCTTCAACCATGCTGAGGGTCAATGATTTCACCATTTCACACATATGATTCATTGTCCTCATGAAACACTTGGGGTCCGCCCTTTCCCAATCTGGGCTGAGGTAAGTGATGGTTCTTTGGAGTTTTTCTAGTTGGGCTGCGAGCGGGTTGGGCCGTTTTGCTCTTTTTGAGGGAGTGCCCATAGAATCTGGAGCTTTGCGCTTGTTGGATCCTGTGGTCAATTGCGACGACGACGACATGGTTGATTCTAAACCTGCCACTTGCCTCCTGCCTCTGCTCCCGCTCGCTGGTCATGATTGCCTACCGCCAGGAATTGGATGATACGCCTGATGAAATGCCACTCATTTGCTCGTCAATGATGGTCACCGCGCCCAATCCCCCATCCACAGCTTATGCTATTGTTTGCCTTTATCTTGTTTTTCCCATCCACTACAGAGGGAATACCTAACTGTATGGGACATTTTCGTGAGCCCACCTCGGGAGCCATACTTGGAGGGCACTAACCCCTCTGAGATGAACTCCCTCCGTCTATTCAGAGTGCACCAGAGCAACTTGAACCCGAAGAACCAGCACCTCGTCGTAGCGAGTTTCAGTCGAGATCAAGCTTTGCGTTGCCTCCTGCGTTGCCTGCGCCACAGGAGACCATACGCTCATTCAACTCTTGATTGCAGGTTGTATCTCTGATGATATGATAGCAAGGTAGTGATGGGCGGCCAACAGGATTGGGCTTAAATCCCAATAGAGTTGGCCCAGGCTGCTGACCAAGAACGCCTATGGCGGCACCTTGCCACTTCGCATTTTGGTACCCTTTGTATTCTACACTTCAACACGCACTCACCACATGTTATCCCTATATTTCCCCTTCTCTCTACTGGCTTCCTTTACTCGAGTGATTGATATTCACTACTCGGCACGAAAGTGTTGAAGAGCACACATCAATCGTGACTTCGCAGAGCATTCTGCTGACAGCCAAGCACCTTCACTGAAGCATTAAAGTTTCTGGACCAGGAGTTTGACTACTCGAGTACCCAGTCACCTTGTGTCACTTTAGCTATTTTCTTGCCAGAAATTTATTCAAAGGTACATTTCTTCTATGTATGACCACCCAAGCAGCTCAGAACTCAGAACCAGAAACACACCAGAAGGGCGAAGCTACAACTACTCATCACAAAACTGGAAACCAACAGAAAACCCAACAACGGAACTAGAACCAGCAACGATTCAAAGAGGAGACTATGTTGAAGGGGTTTATTCGGTTCGAAGCTCGTCATTTGGTTCCAGTTTATATCTCATTACCTGTTACCTTATAAAAAGATCACTTCGGCGCTCGACACTGCAGTACTTCAATACCCATTCAGGCTCGAATGCCCTCAATCGTTCTCGCTTCCCTTCTAACTGATCCCCTTCTTCACAGTTTGGATTTCAGTTGACGATGAGATAGGGTCACCTTGGCTAACTGTGTATAGACCTGCAATCCCAAGCTCAGTAAGTGTGATTCGGGATCAATGATTAGTACATAGCAAGGATGCATAGCAAGAACACTGGGTTGCCAAACCCTACTAAGTGTTCAACCTTGGGATCCTCGCATAGCACTTCATACTCCCGGCAGATTTGCATATAGATATCCCCATGTTCATTCTTAAATTTTCCCAACATGAGAACCAATATACCCCCTTCATATGGAATGGTCTTGGCCACATCAAGCCTAGCAAGATTCTTTGACACTTGAAATCGCACCTGACGGAAAATAAAACTCTTTTGCATATCTACTTCTACACTAAGATAGTACCAATAGCCGGACCACACATGAAACAAGTGTCAGAATGTACGGAAATGGTCTGCAACCCTGCATCAGACCGATACCCAGTAACTGTAGGGAAACCCAAACCGTACCTATTATGACGAGAACACTGATATTCCAACAGCACTAGGCCTGTGTGAAGCAAGGAGAAGATGGACTCGAAGGCATCTCGTCTAGCGACTTCAGAGTCAAAGGCTGATGGCATTGTCTGACAGAGCTTGTCAGCCATGGGTAGGTATGTGGCGATGTGCTCATCCAAGGACAGCTGACGAAAGTGGTGGGTGAAATCGCAGAAAGTCTTGTGCATAAGAGCAATAGGCAATCCTCTTTTGTCCGCTGGACGAAGGCAGAGTATGGCATCGTCCTTTGCCTGGTACACTTGCCATATCCTGTTGTCCGCGAAGTCACATGGCGCCGGTTTGGCCAGAGCTTGGGCCTTGAGGGCTTCAGATCTCGAGTCAGCAACGACACAATACACGCGCCTAAGACTGACCATTCAAGCATTCCCGTACCCTTTGCATATAAATGATCATTCCAGTCTATACGCAATTTTTCATATGACTCAGTCCGCCGGAGCGGGGTGTGAGGCCATTCAGGGCTCATAACCTGTCGTTAATAGCCTAAGGAAATGTAAGGCTCCGTGTTCGGAGGAAACAGCTGTATTATTTACCTAGGGAAATGTACTAGAAACTCGACGTAGGCGATAAAGTTGAGTCTGACAGTCGCCAGCGGAGTTTGTAATATATACAAATCGGGAGCCCACGTGAAAAGGCGGAAACACAAGGAAGGCGCACAGTTCGGCGCGCGGCGCGGACCAATATCTACAACACACCCCTCGCTGCGAGCCGAACAAATGTGCGGACAAGAAAGACCAAAACAAAACTAGTCCATCAAACTTAGACAAGGTGGCGAACACGCGGCAAAGGCTTGGTCAGAAGACTAGCCAACATATCATGGTCTCGCGAGCGGGTGGGGCCATTTCGCTTTTTTTGGGGAGGACCTTCGGGAGGGCTCATAGTAGTTCCTGGAGCTTTGCGCTTGTAGGGCTTATTGAATCCCGTGGTCGATTGCGACATGGTTGATTCTGACCGCAGTGTCAAGGGCACGAAGACAAAGAACGCGTCTCCGAGCATCTTGGAGTACAATATTGACATCTGCCACTTCGCTCTTCCGGACTATGTCTCTTCTCCTGAAGCAAATGAAACACGGTAGCCCATCTATTATACCCTGGCCAATAATACATGTTTAATGCCCTCTTATAGAGCAGGAGCCGCCGCTGCCTGCGCAACCACGAGGCAAGCCCACCGTCATCGTCCATTAGTACATCTCATATTTTTTGGTGTTAACCAGAGGAAACGAAGACCCTCAAGACTGCCTGGGAATATTATAATGAAGGCATGTATTCGGCCGCATCACGACGCGTCGTCTGATATGAGAACGATAGGGATGGAAATCATCGACCGCGAACGCGAGAAAGAATGGATGGAACAGATGGATACCATACTCATCTTCGTATGTCTTACCTCTCTCTGACATTACGCTCAGTTGATTGGCTGTCCAGGCGGCATTGTTCGTGGGTTTCTTGAGTACTTTCCTCATCGAACTCCTCGGTCGTCTCGAACAGGACCCCATGGATATTATACAGGACGTTCTAATTTACCAAATGCAAATGATGCGTAATTCGAGCCTTGGGCCATATGTCCCGCCCGACTTCTCTCCTCCAGAGCACATCGTTGTCGTCAATGCCCTCTTCTACACCAGTCTAGGAGTTATGCTCCTGGCGGCATTTATTGCCATGCTGATCAAAAGCTGGGTGCGTGAATTCGACCGCGGCTTGCGGACGATGTTGATCCCGGAGCAAAGAGTGAAAACCCGGGAATTTCACTACCTCGGGATGGAGCGCTGGAAGCTCCCAAAGATGGTCGGGATACTACCATCGCTCATCCAGGTATCCCTTCTTCTGTTTGCCATTGGTCTTATCTTGTTTCTTTTGAACATCAGTAAACCCGCGTTTGGTGTCACCACAGCAATTTTTGGTGTTGGAGTTCTCTTTTATGCCATTACAACATCCATATCAGTGTTTGTTACCTCTTCGCCTTTCCACTCTCCTCTTTCGCGCGCATTGGGCAAGGTGTATCAACATGTGCACGCGTATTTCTGTCCAAAGGTCAATGTTTTCTTATCAAAAGCCATGGATACTGCACCAGCAACGGCTCTGGGTCGTTTCCGCAGGGATATCCAGATCATCCTTCAGAAATCGCGCCCGTATCTGGAGAACAACTTTATAGAACCGATTGCAGCAACAACAATGGACGAAGTCCAGATTTCCATGGCAACTTCGGCCTTGCAGAGAATTCATGAGAGCGCCCCGAATTCGCAACACAGCGAGACCCTACAGCGGTCTGTGTGGCGGGTTGCGGGTGGTACCAACTTCCGCGTTCCACCATCATTCAACCCGCCATCCTGGATTCTTGACAGAAGGAATGATGCAGAGTACTTTGCGCACCTTCCTCCAGCCATGCTGGTTGAATTGGTTGCGGTTTGGTTGCGTACACATCCCGAAATGGACACGACGTGTATTTACACAATAAGGGCTGTTCTTCAGCGCGTGAATAGTGCTAAGATTCCCTGGCCTCAACTTGTCATTGGGATTTTCGATACATATGGAAGTCAATGTTATTGGTCGACCGGGTACATTAGCAATAGAATTCAAATGAAGCCCAGTGAATTCACAAACATGATACGTAGGAGGGGACTGCTCAGAGAGGAATCTATATGGCTTTTAAGCACGCTGTCAGACATCTGCATAGAGTCATGGACGCCGCACCCTTCCATAGTTGAGATATGTCTAACAGTGCTTTTGGGTGAGGCTCAGAAATGGCGTGAGGACGACCCTCCTGACACTGTGTTACTTGAAGCTGTGGTTGCACTCACCACCATATCATGTTCTTCAGATACAGAGTATCAGCTACGTATTCTCAGCAACAGTCGTCAACACCCATGGCTGTTACAAAATCTTCGGAACCCTGATCTTATCATCAAGTTGTTTAAAGATGCCCCGAGCAGGCATCACGAGCAGCTCACCTCCCTTCTCTTCCTAGTCACCTACTTCCTCGCGCGGCTCGGTTCAGGCTTGCTAGCGGCTCGATACTTCGCTATCGTCACCGTAAAGGGTGATTTCCCCCTTTATACCTCTGCCCTCACTGCCATCACTCCGGCTATAGGACGTGCTGCCCTGTTCGCCATTGGAATGTCATTGGTGGCACCTCAGGCACCAAACTCAATAGCAATACCAGATCGCCTTCGGCCTTGGTTGCAGTACCCCGAGTTGTTCACAAACTACGACCGTCAGCTTGGAGGCTGTCACCACCCAGATCACAACTTTGTTGCCATTCTGTTGGTGCTTTCTGAGTACCGTACCCGGTGGGCCCAAAACAATCCCCAACTAAATTTGAAAACCCCTTGGCTGAGGCTGGCTGCACGCCTCGATGTCCCTGACGGATCTGGTACTGTCACGGAGTCAATTCAAGACCATAGGGTGTACACCATGATTGCGGCCCTGTCCCTGTTACGCTATACAACAGGAACGGTGACCCAGTATAGAGAACCTCTCTTACTGGCTTCATTCTTGGGATCACGGGAGTGGATTGTCTCCTTTGTGGCACTAAAGTACTATCTGAGGACCATGACATCCAATTCCAACCTCCCCATGTCACCTTGCTATTTCTCCCGCGCTGTACATGCCGCGTTTAACTTTATGTTGCCTGATCATCAGCTGCGGATGGGGTGGGAAATTCTAGAGGTAGTCGTGAATGGGTTTGAGAACCTCCCAGCGGAATTGCGACGAATCCTCGCTGACGCCTTCTTCACCTTGTCGCATCAGCGGCTGCTACAATCACAGGAAGGTACCGAGACGAAGACACCAAGGATAGAACTCAAGGAAATCCTCACCTGGGAATATTTCCACAAAACGGAACGAGAAGCGACGTCCACAGATTTGGACTTCAGTGGATTGGATTGGATGGCAATGGCATGGTCGCTTCGTCTATCACAAAAAGCTAAGCGAAATATAGGAAGACCACCACAAGAGGTTGAAGTTACTGAGGAATTTGTCCTACAAGCACTCTGCAAACTCCTCGAAGCTGCTCCATACCACCGAATTATTCCAATTATTCCCAAGCTTTCCGAGTTTGTCCAGTGGTTTGATGATACTGATTTTCATGAATACGGTGGCAGAGTCACTGCACGGATAGAGGAAGCAGCGCGTATGCACCTAACGTTCTATAAGTTCAATTGCATGTGGTACATCTAGGCAGAGCCTCAGTTTTCTTGTAGAACCCTGCTGTAGACACTACAATCAATTAGTCTTAGATATGCCGTTCGATCCCAGATATGGAGCGACCGCACAGTAGTGTCCAACGTAATCGCCAGATGCAACTCAGATGTGGTCAGGTCTAACACGCGTGCAAATAAATCAGTTTGTAGCGAGGACATGACATACAGCAGTAAACTCGATAGGAAAACACAATTTCTGATCAATCTGCAGCAGTCGTACTCTCTCTCTAGAGTGCTGACAGTTTAACAGTGTGGAGATATGATTCTCCACTGATCCAGAGATGGACGTTCATACTTCGGTCGGGTTCTGAGTGCAAGGACCAGATATCATTATGGTGCAGGGGGTATGGAGTGAACCAAATGCAATTTGAATTGCGAGGAATAAAAGAGGACAAAATGGTGATTACGGATATAAGGAAGGAAAATGGAACACGGACGTCTAAGGCAATTATAAAAGCACGGGAGCGGAGTACTAGACGGGAGATAAGTATAGGGCATACAGTGCAACAAGATCTCGGACAGTGTGTAATAGTGGGTTATAAAGGACCATATTATAACACTGCAATACCTCTCATGTATGACCGTGCGACAGCATCCCTCACTACACATCGCCAAAACGAGTAAGTAACGGCGCGTTGAAGGGAGTAGGGAACCCTCACCGTCATTCAACAGCTTCCTTGTTGCCCTCGAATCGACCACAGTAGTGCGATGTATATGTAATGTCCTTCCATGCGCCACCTTCAGTGTCTCATTTGCACGCCGCCATGTTGCGATAAATGTAGCTTTGAAGACTATACAAAGTAGTGAGATGGTCAGAGAGAAGGTTCTGAACGAGAGCGACACGGGCATACAATGAATAACGCCTTCAAAAGTCTCTGGGCCTTTATAAGACGAGACGTATTTCTTGAATGAGATCCTTTTGCGGAGTTTGGACTCGAGGAGGTCACATTTATTAAGAAAGAGAATGAAGTCCACTTTCTTTAGGAGAGGCGACGAGCAGACACCTGTGGATACAGTCAGAGGCACGATTTGATGGCGATGTTTTTCAATATAATGCTTATAAACGGACCCCTAGGACTAGATGAAGCGAAGGGAATACGCACTCTTCCAGAGATTCAACGTATCTTGGACGCGGTTCACGGTAGGGTCTTCTGCTAAGCATTGATCGTAGGCGGAGACCGGTGCAAGGAAAATGAGAGAGTCGACTTTGGAACATAGGTCAGTCTAATACTCGTTCGTCTGAAGGTGAGAGCTCTGCTTGCCATCTTCAAAATAATTCATCCACTCGTGTCTTCGGGTTCTAGATCCTCCAACATCGTAAATGATTATTTCGTTGATATGCGAAATGGACTTGGTGAGTTCTGTGTTCAGAGGCGTCAATGTGGTTGAAAGGGTATCTTCGGCAACGTACCGGAGTCCAGAATGAAACGATATTCAGACACGCCCTGTGTCTTTAGGCGTGCCTTTAAGATGTCATCTACAGTATTCACCAGGTGTCAGTATCACCCCCAGAGTTTGTTTTATTGTGAATTACCATCTGTTGGCTCATAGCCCAATGCAGTGACTCGGTCCACATCGTCCAGGAAACTGAATGGTATTCCGTCAGCGTTATCAATTTCTGAGAAGCGGGAAGGCAGCTCACAATCCGGCTTCACACTCCACTTGAATTCCAAAGAATTCACCAAGGATGTTTCGAATAGTGGGGTCCTTCCACAATTCCGCAATGTCCGGTGCACAAGCAGCCATGATCCTATCTGTCGTGCTTGTGGCCCCATCACCCAGCCCCATTGCCGTCCTACCAGCCCCAAACAAGCTTTGGTTAAGAGTGGTCCGAGACCAAGGCCACTCTGATACATTTATAGTGGATGGAGGCAATGAGAGTGTTGCCAAGGATAGGCGCCGAGAACGGGTGGGTTGTTTGGAGTGTCGGGAGCCGATGGATGAGTAAGAAGTTCTACGTGAGACAGAAGCAATGAGGGCTGATGGGTCATGGGTGGTGCCCATGGCTTCCGAAAGGACGGACATCGGAGACTTGGTTTGTTGGCTCACCGACGAGTGTGCTCGTGGTCGTTCGTTAGGGAGTGTACCTCCTGGTTGTGGTTGAGAAGTGATTTGAGCATGGTTTGACCACAGAGACGCGTATATATGTGGCTCATCACCAGACAGAGTTAAAAGCGAGCCATTAGGGGTAGTGGAACGGGGCGAGATTACGGAAGGAGCTTGTGAAGCGGATATTCCGATGGTAGAAGAGAGAATGGATGTGTGACTCGCAGGTGACCATGGAGCTGGATCGTCTGGGACTTCGTTACCCCACCATGACGGGCGGGAGGGGGACGAAAGAGCACTGGAAGGGAGTGGAATGAAGAGGTCAGCAGCATTTATCCCTGACTTGCGGGTCGAATGATCGAGATACATAAGCTGGTGCATCAGGGTAGCGTCCAGGTCGAGAATGGGTCGGAGACGCATAAGGAGAAGCTGGTGCTTGGGGGATAGCGTCGGTTTCTGTTCTCGTTTGTACCTGCCGTCTGCTACCCCAAAATCCTCCCCCCTCCCAGTTGGTCCGAATGCTCGTACGGAGCGACATGTGTCGGGCGAATAAGTGGGGATATCTTGTGTTAATAATTCGCTAAGAGGAAGAGAGGAAAGAGCGTCGTGGATGCGACGAACGGATCGGACGAGGTTGAGGTGAATGACACTCTTCCATGTCCGGCGTTCAGCCCAGAAGGACAGAGGAGCATATTGAAGTTGAAAGTTTTTAATTGTAGTTGACTTTCCAGATTCTGATTGGCCTGAGTAACAATGATAAGGAATCGCCACTGGTTGATCATGAGGAATGTCGAGGACATACCGACCAAAATAATTCGGCCCACGCGTTGCTTCCGCCTCTCCTTCTGCTGTGCAGACTTTTCTGCTCGAAGCCATTGGTCAATCTCCTTACTTCGTTTCGCGGCCTCAATGTCCTCGGTCTTTCTTTGCTTTCTCTGTTCAGGCGTCCCATGACTATTCTGTGCCAGGTATTGCCTTGTCAGGGGATCTGAGACGTCCTGAAGGAAGTAGACAAGAGGGGAGGGAGACGCCATCACTGATCTTGCGTTTTCTCCGCTTTCTAGGGGAGTTGGATGGGGGTGGAGTTGGAAGGCCTTAAGAGAGGCGTTGATATTGACAAGGACCGTGACATCTCTCACCCGTCAGCCGAAGCTTAGGGTGCCGCGCTTCGTTAGTTTCTGTAATCGTGTCCAGACCTGCCCGTCAATCACAACTTCCCTTCGATAGGCGAGGCGAGGCACCGGTTGATCCAACCAAGGGTTCGTCCAGAGTTTAAGCAGATGCTTGTTGGGAGATTCCCACACTCAAAACCGCCGTTGTATACGTGAGATCGTCGTGCAGGAGATCCGTTGATTCGGCAGAAGCAGGGTCGCTGTGGCGAGCAGAGGGAGACAATATAGCTACCAAGAGAGATATAACCACTCCATAAGCGGTGTAAAGGTGGTGGGCCTTCAGCAGAAGGCGAATCTGATCGAAAGTGCCAACAAGGAGAGAGAGAGACGACCTTAGGGCCTTGTGGTACTCTGCGTTGTGATATGGCATAATGCAGGTACGAGAATGGCACTCCTCTTTGGCCTTGGGTGATTGGTTATGAATATCGACAACGACTGGTCAAGGCCGGCATTTCAGTAGGCAGAGTGTGATCAAGGTTGAAAAGGTACGCGGTTGACTTTTTAAAGTGGTCTGGTTCCGGATCATCACGGAAGGCACGCCGACTCCATGACCCATCGCATGTTCACCTTCAGGGTGATATAATTTCCTGCACAGTCCCGATGCGGCCTCAGTGGCCCCAGATAGGGCCTCATATAGGGAAGGGGGAAGGGTAAGGTCTGATGGCGTTGGGGTTAAACTTCAACCCTGATTTTGCATTTCACACAACACTCTTGTCTTCCGCCGACACACCGACACCGGGCATCTGTTGCTTTGCTGTTGTTACTGATGCCCCATCGGCTACCGGAATCACCTCCAGAAGCTGGTGCATATTCAGTCCTCGTCGCAACCGCTTTGTTTTTCGTTTTCGGGGCGTGGATCCTCATAGGCGGTCCCCTCACCGGTTTGGCAGTGCGTGACACTCTACGATTGGGTACCAAGCCATAAATTGAAAATATTGAACGATCCTCCTAGGCCGTCGACGCCCTTCTCCTCGACACGCATTACAAGTACTTTACGCTCCTCCTGGTCCCAACGACGGCGTACTTTGTGATAGCAAATTGGGTCGGGTGGCAATACTACAGGAACTCATGATTCTCCGGGCCTGCCTCTTGGCGCTAACACCTACACTTCTGATGGCTCATTTCCCACCAACCATATTCCGACCTTCTGCTATTTCTCCTCAACTGTATGAATGAGGATTGCTCAACTCTTACGCCCGCGGGCCTCGTTTGTATACTATTTGATAACAACCTACCAATGAAATTTCCATGAAACGGTAGTGAATGACCCCTTCACCTCTAAGGTGCGCTCTAGTACTAGTATCTTTCTTCTTGATTCGATCTGGCGTGAGGAGAGCTCCGTGAACAAAAGACGAAGGACACTTATGAATTAGACATGTACGTGAAGTATGCACCAAAGGGCGTTCCAATAAGCGCGCCTTGGTTCTTTTGGAATATCATCCATTCGTTGATCAGCAGCAGCAACGATGCAGTAACGTATGCTTGACTGGCCGGCGATTTCCTTTCTCTCGAATGCCCTCAGTCTTTCCTTGCAGTTAACTCGCCCACCCTGATTAAAATGGTTTGTCGCTGAGGTGTTCTCAAAAAACGTAAATGCCTCTATTTACCGTATCTATTACCAAAGAACCGCCTGATGCGTCTGAAAGCCTTATTTGTAGTGCTTGAATCGCTTGTTCTCCACGGCGTTCGCCATAAACAATAAGCTACCCCTCTTGTTGCTCCTGACCACATTCGAAGCTATTCAGATTACACTAATGTCATCACCGTGCGTCTATTGTCTCTTTTGTACCTGCCATCCCATTCGGGTACTGGTTCTCACTCTGTTGAGGTGATAGTTCAGCCATGAACCAAGAGGACCACTTTCGAGCGCCTAGTATAGAACAAAAACGACCAGAAGATTGTATCCGTATCATGCTTGCCACCGACTGTCATATCGGATTCGCTGAACGCGACCCCGTACGCGGTCAAGATTCTATAAACACGTTCGAAGAAGTGCTCCAACAGGCTGTGAAACATGACGTCGATTTCATCCTCCTGGCCGGTGACCTATTTCACGAAAATCGGCCCTCTCGCGATTCTCTTTATCGCACCATGGCCCTTTTGCGCGAATACACGCTTGGAGAAAAACCGATAACTGTTGAGCTCCTGAGTGACCCTCTGGATGGCAAAGCAGCCGGTTTTTCCTTCCCGGCCATCAACTATGAGGACGCAAACCTAAACATCGCCATTCCTGTCTTTTCTATTCACGGCAACCATGACGACCCTCAGGGTACGGGGTCAGATGGTGCTCTCTGTGCTCTCGATGTTCTTGCCGTCGCTGGCTTGGTGAATTACATGGGCAAAATCGACCTCCCCAACAACGATGAACAAGCCCTTCAGACCGGGATTGCGCTTCGGCCTGTTCTTTTGCAGAAAGGGCAAACAAGACTGGGCATGTATGGCGTTGGCAACGTGAAAGATCAGAGGATGCACTACGAGCTAAGGAGTAACCGAGTTCGAATGTTCACCCCAATGGACAAGGAGGAGTGGTTCAATATCCTATTATTACATCAGAACAGGTATGCGGGCCAAACGTAGTGGCAACCACGCAAATCTGACTTGTCCTGCAGAGTAAAACGTGGTTCTGTCGAATTAGTTCCGGAGGGCATGTTCGATGATTGTATCGACTTGATCGTTTGGGGCCACGAACACGACTGTAGGATACTGCCTGAACCCGTCACCGACAAACCCTACTTCATCACGCAGCCTGGATCAACGGTGGCTACATCACTGGCAGACGGAGAGTCCATTACTAAGTGCACAATGTTCCCGCTGTTTATAATGAGGTTGACTGTAGTGTACAGGCACTGCGCTCTTCTCGAGGTTCAAGGCAAAAGCTTCGAGATTACACCCATCGTGCTTCGAACCGTCCGACCGTTCAAACTCGCAGAGGTCATCCTCACTCAGGTTGCAGAAGAAGAAGGGCTCGATTTAACAGACAAGATTGAAATTAACAAATATTTGAAGCATCGCATCAACGAACTAATCGTACAAGCAAATGAGGAATTTGCCGAGCGGAACGTAGATGCTGATGATCCACCTGCATCTATGCTCCCTCTTATTCGCCTCAAGGTCGGCCAACTTGTTGCTCTTACGAAGCAGGATTGATGAGCGTCCAGGTCGATACCACAGGAGTCGCTGAAATGTCGAATCCTATTCGCTTTGGTCAAGAATTCGCAGGGAAGATTGCAAATCCTCGAGACGTTCTCACCTTCTACCGGTCGAAAGCACCCACTGCGAAGAAAGTCCATATGAATAACCCAGCTTTGTCCATTGATGATCCAGAACTGAGCATTTCTGAGAAATTGTCACGCGTTCGAGTGCAGACGCTCGTCAAGGAATTCTTGGTCGCTCAAGAGGTTCAACTACTTGGGGAGAACGGTATGGCTGACGCCATTGAGTTGTTTGTGGACAAAGACGACACCCATTCGATTGAGAAGTTTGTCATCTCCTCCCCCAGATTCGTCTCTACTCACCTTATTCTAGATATGTCAATAAATCACTCAGGGTAATGCAGAAGGAGCTTCCAAAGAATGATGTGATGGACGACGAAGAGTTGCAAGACTTGGTGCGTAATCTATTTCTGAAATTCAGGACCCTTTCACATAGTGGGCACCTTTCCAGCTTGCTAATGCGAAGGATAAGTATGAGAAGGAGTACGAGGTTGATAAATCCAAGTTCACGAAGCACGCAAAGACGGTCAGCCCTGTGCATTTTTCTCTAAATTAACCAGCCTTGACGAAGCTTTGTTAGGGCAAAAGCAAGGATAAAGCGACAGACGAGTCAGAGGTTGACTCCATGTTGCTTGACGATGTCGATGTATCACCGCCCCGAACCAAAAAAAGGTCGACTCCGGCTCCAAGGCCCACCAGAGCCAAAGCAGGACCACAAGCCTCGAAAGTGAAAACTGCTCCTAAGACTCGAGGGAAAAAGGCCCCTATTGATGAAGATGAGGATGAGGATGAAGACGAAGATGGGATTATTCAGTTTGATGATGATGAGGAAGAAGAAGAAGAGAGGCCGAAACCTAAGAAATCTAGAGTTACTGCATCTAGGTGCGCCATATCCCTTCAGTTGATTTTTCTTTTCATCGTGTTGACTATAGTAGTTCTGCACCAAGGAAAGCGCCAGCGAAACCCGCCACGAAGAAAGGCACCCGGAGTACCCAAAGTTTCATACCTTCCAGTCGAGGATCAAGAGCTACCACTAGCAAGAAGAAGCCGGTTCGTGAATCACTTTGTTTTCTAACATACATACCCTAATCATAGTATTAGATCGAGGTCAGCGACTCCGACTAACAACTAACGCAATTGGCAGCTATTTTTTGAACGTCCTGTATCGCTCGCTCAGTATCTTGCTCTTCGTCCAGCAAATAAAGCTCTTTAGTGCGATTCATCAGCCCATTGAATACAGAGGTGCCATATCGGGTCGTGCCACAGATCCATAATAAAGCAAAGGGATAGCTCGACAAACAGTGAGGAGTACAAGTGACAGATCGTGTTAAGTTGGGTTGGGTATTTGGGGTGTAACAGGAATTGTCAAACTAAAGTTTGACTTTTTTGTGCTTGCGTCTCGGGAACTTAGAAACATCATTTGACGCATCTTCTTCGACAGCGGCGTTGATTTCTGGTTCGTCCTCGGCTCGAGGCCTTTTCTTTCCACGCCTTGGAGTAGCGACGGGCGACCCGTTGAGTACCACAGGTGCAGAATCATCGGGTTCCAACTCCTCGGTGGGGTCTATATCCATAGCACCTGCGTCCGGCTCTTTGTCCTCATGTGCTTCCTCAGCCACCGATTCAGGTTGCCGGGCCTGTGGCTTGCGAGTAGATACTTGCCGTGTGCGGGTCGCTCGTCTGGCACCGAAGATATCCTCACCCTCTTCTTCTTCGTCATTTTCACTTGAGGATGTCACAGTTGGGGCTTTGTCTTTTGCAGCTCGAGCGTGCACGGGTCGTGTTCGCGGGCGTGGCGGTGGTCTATGGGGTGCCCCTTCAGATTCGGTACCAGAGATGCCGCCGTTGACAAGGTTGTCTCCGTCCCCTTCTTCGTCAGTTGCAGCATCAGCACCTCTCTTGCGGCGCGACTTCTTGGTTGGGGCGATATCTACGTGCTGTCAGTACATAGGTTCCATACAGTTAGCTCCAGACTGACTTTTGTCTTTTGAGATGGCAGCCGCGAGCCGCTTCTCAAATGTTCGGAGACCTTCCCATTGCTTGCCGCTTGAAGGGAACACCTCCGCCTCAGACAAAGACTGTTCAAGCAAAGCTTTCCTGGAGTGAAAAAATATTTCAGCTTGAGAACTGAGACAAGGTAACGAGAACCACGCACAGTTTGAGGGCGTCGGTAGGTTCGAGCCCAAGGACGAGCTGAACTAGGGCTCTAAAGAGCGCGGAAACTTTCTTGGTCATTTCCTTATGTCTGCTCCCTTCGGTGGGTCTGAGTTTCTGAATTAGCCAGTTGCTCAGCCCCGTTAGAATGTGCGAGACGTGTTGGCTTGATAGCCGCGCCTGGACTGTGAGATGGGCGCCTCGTATGGAGAAGTGTGAGGCCAGCAGCTTTGCGAGAGCGACGGCGTGTTCCTCTGTATCCACCGAGTCGTTAAGGTACAGCTCGAACGACTGCGGGAACATATGTAAGACAATGCTTGATGTAGACAGATAGCTACGTACTTCTTGCATTGCCCTCTGTGCGACCCGGACGGTGGACTCCGTATCCCCTTGATGCCATTTTTCTCGGAGCACCTCCGCCAGCAAACGTGTCATTTGGTCATACATAGGCTGGAAACGGCCGTAGTGTGCAAATATGGTCGTGGAATGATCGAAGGAGATGGTCGTGGTTTGGATAGAGCGGATGAAGGGGGCGATTGTGGCCTGGAATTCGTAGTCCTTGTTCGCACGGGCAGGGTCGATGTGAACCGCGTCTACGGAGTATAGTCAGGGAATTAGCCAGGCAATCACAGCGAGAGCACGAACCCAGGGGATCTTCCTCGTCCATATCCTCTTGCACCACCTTCGGCTGTCGTCTCCTTTTCTTCTTAGTTCTTGCGCCGCCCTCATCGTTAGAATTCACATCCGAACCGCTACCTTCATCTCCCTCATCCCAAGAAGCATCGAGCTCTTGGGCATATTGCTCAATGACGGCCTGGATATAGCCCGCAAATCGATATTGAACCTGCTCTGGTAGGTTGATTTGAAGGTCGGCCTGAGGCATTGGAAGGCCATTCTTGTCCGTGGAATGACGAGCACAGTACACAAGGTAGATACTCATCACGGCGTTGAAGGCCTAAATGCCGAGTCAGCGGCTCGTCGGGAGATGTGGAGATGTGTACACATACCACTCGTTTGACGAGATCTGTGACTATGGACTCTTCGCCAATGACAAAGTCGGTCAGCGTCTCGACTACTGGATCGCGTTGTTGCTTCAATGTCTGACGTAGAGCATGTCCCTCAGGGGAGTCTACATCCTCAATGGAAAAGATCGCATGTGACTTCCATAGCAGGTAATACGAGACGACATTGATTGCATGTTCGTTCAACTAGACACGATTCAGCTCCCTCATCTAATCGACAAGCCAGCCAAGAGATACGTACCTTGTCCTCAGCTTCATGGCCAAATTTCGCTCTTTCAAGGAGTGCCAAGAAGATGTCAAGCACGCGGCTCTGCTTCCCACCCTCGTCGTCCTCCATCCAGACCACCATATCCCGAGTACCAGAGAGACATGCAACTCTGAGTGCGACGCCTTCAATTCTCTTGGACTCTTCTTCCTGTAAGGTGATGGTTTCAATTTCTCGTGCACCAACCGCATCTCTCAGTGCAGTGCCCAGCTCCTCTTCGAGTTCCAATATCTTCTTTGCATTCGCATTCGCAAGGGCGGGGGTGTCTAGCATATGCTTGATCGTCGCCACGGCACGGCGCACGACAAGGGGGGGTGAATAGTGCATGAACTGCTTGGTGACGTCGTCCCAAAGAGATTCGTATGCGCCGATCATCCGCATTTCAAGGTACATCCCCAGGTCCATAAGTTGGGGAATGAGAAGCACGTCCGCGATTCGGTACTCATCCGTCTGGTGTTTAGTGAAGAGCTGTGGAAGGGATTTGATAAGAAGAAGACTGATCTCGTCTGCAGTGATTTCGTCTTCGTCTTGCTGTTATACATTCAGCCTAAGAACCCGTGAGGAGGTAAAAGGAGTCACCTTTTTCTTTGTTTTGGAGTCCTCAAAGGCTCGCCTCAGTGCACCAAGGAGCACTTGCAACAGTACCGCTTCTTCATGTTCCTCGAGTCTCCAAGCATCCCCGGTCGTGCCGTCGGTCGCCTTCGCTTTGCTCACTCTACGCTTCTTCGGGTGAGTGACGGCCGCCTCTCGCTCGGTCGAATGATCCAACAACAAGAGTTGTAGCAGCGACTGCCAGTCGCGGATGATGTCAATATCATCCCAAAGACTCTCAACGGCGAGGCTTATACGGTCCCGCCGAGCGATGGCGAGTGTAGGGTCGTCAAGCACAAGCTTTGTGTGCTCCTTGGCAGGATCGTCCTGGGTCTGGGGTTGAGTCTGAGTCTCTTCGGTTATTTGTTCTGACTCCTCATCGACCATTTTCGACCACTTGACAAGCAGTTCTGCCAGTGCCTTCGCCTGCGCGCGCGGCGTTTCCTTCTCCAGATCTCGCCTGCCCATTAGTTTGCCTTCTACGGCCTCAGTCCAGACGGAATTGACGAATACGCCGACAGCCCTTCGTATCCTAACCTCAGTACCGAAGACAAGTAAACAGAGTTGCTCCCTCTGCTCATCCTCTAGCAGGCCTTGATCGTCAATGGTACGCAAGAGGTGTATGACGGCTAGACGCGTCGGGAGATCAATATCTTTGGTTGCCATTTCAATGAGACGGGGCTTGAACCGCTCAGTGAAAGGGTGGAGAGAAACGATGTAATCCTTCTTCGAGTAAAGGCCGTGGATTGACTTGACTGCTTCATGTCGGACCACCGTTGCCTTATCTGAGAGCACCCAACCGAGATAGCGGAGGTTACTGCCTTCGAGGAAGTACGAGGAGTAGCGAACAGACCAAACCCCGAGAGCGGCGACACAGTCGGCGCGGATGATCGGGTCGCTGTCTCGATATCGGTGAACGAAGACACTAAAACGAGACTCGGTCAGTGAGAGTAGGGTGTTGTTCGGGAGTGTAGTGCCTACCCATCGAAGAATTCCTTCAGGTATTCCTTCAACTTCGTTCTCCGCTCGTTAACTTCGATAGACTTAGTCTCCAGTTCCTTGACGCGCTCAGTGTTGCGCTTTTTCTTGCGCTCTCCTTCTAGCTGCCGTGTTACCGTCTCCTTCTCCTTCTCGACAGAGGCAGCAACCTCACAGAGGGCGGTTTCGACGTTAAGAGCAACCACGGTTGCTGTATGTCGGAAACTTCGGAGCGGAGAAGTCGACATCGTGACGACCCATGCTTGAAGGATGGGCATGAGGTCGGATGTATATAGTGAGTTTAGTTCGGCGGCTGCAGAGACGACGCGGTTGAGAAATTCTGCCAGCGATTTGCGGAATTTGCGGAAACTGGCTTGGCGGGCGATCAGGGGATAGGAAGGGACGGTTTCCTATAAAGAAAGTTGAGTTCATGCACTAGGACAGACACCACACCAGATTTGGCCAAAAAATTGCTGGCCCTGCCTTGATACAAAATCACATTAGCCTCACAGAGACTTCGTAACTAGATTGAGTGTACTCCAGTCTGCTTTGGAAAGCAATGGAGTTCTAATAATGGAAACGGCGTGTCCAACTGCCCGTAATATGTTTGTCGCTCGGTCACAACAGCGCGCAAAAGGTCCAAAACGCCTAAAGTGCGCAATTTTTTGGACCCTGACGCCAAAGGAAGTGAAACGCGAATAACCCTTGGGGATCAAATCAAGTTGCCGGTCGCCCGGTTTAGAGCCGTTAGCTTACGGAAACACTTTAAATCGGGGGATATGCTCGACCAGGTTCGCGGAGAGAAAGATAGGGGTTGTGAGAGAACACCGTACCGTCTTGAAAGTCTCTGTGAATTCGTCGATGCAGTCAACAATACCATCACTATCCATGACCTGATCACTGTCGACAGACGAGTTGCAGCCACAGCAGCGAAGTATGAAGTTGATAAGTTCCTTTAATGCATCTGCGGGTGCAGCATCTACCGTCTCAAGAAAGTCTTCCGCGGTGGACTGGAGTGCTGTTCTGGGGCTCAGAATCGCGTCTAAAGGAGACAATCAGCAGTACAACAACACCCAGGTGTCGGGGGCGCATACTAAAAAGGGCATTATCCTCGCTAATTTTCGCGTCTTTTGCGATTTTGGCGCCATCTTGTTCTGGATGGTTGCCACCGTCTCCATTCGCACGGGCCTTCCGCTTGCGCACCGTCGTTCCTGCACCTCCTCCCCGCGCCTTGCGGGCTTTTCCCCGGGCGGCTGTCTTGGGTGCGACGTACTCAGGCTCGTCATGTTCGTCGTCGCCGTCGCGGTGCTCGGACTCGCTCCCGGTGTGATCTCCATCGCCAGGCTTGCGCTTTCCCGAGTCAGCTGGATACACGCGTCAATGGTTTGCGATCGAGTGCGGAACGGGTGGCAAATGCGAACCATTTGGTGGACGTGCGGCGGACTTTCGTGCGCGTGTTGAGCGTCTCAATGCTTTTGGTGTTACTTCTGTATCGCTCATTGTGGCCGAGAGGGTGGCCAAACGAAATGGTGGGAGAAGGCCGGGTCCAACGTTTATGGCGGAGTTTCAAACGCCGTGTTCGCCACTCTTCCAGCGCGCAAAGGAGACGGTGTAGAGGTGAATGACCATTGTAGGATACTGTGTTTTTGTCAGTGAGAAAGAATCGCCTTTAACGCGAACCGATGAATGCAATAGTGGTACATGTTTTCAAGTAAACCAGAACATGTAAGGAAAGGAATATGCTTTACAGAGGTGAAGGTGGTCTGGTAGATCGCAATGATACAATGACCCTCCGATCAACCTTCCTCAACCATCATTGACAGGCCAATTACTCCTCCCCCTTTTCCGTCCCACCCTGGTATGGGGACTCTGCAGACCGGACATATGGCTTCGTTCTTCGTCCCATCAGGAGCTAAGCCCTCACGGCCATATAGTCCCGCATGTCGCTGCCTCGCCGCTTTGATGGCACTGAACAGGCATTTCCCGCCTACGTTCCCGCTTCGCTCAGTATGCGCAGTACTCAAGCTGAAAAGAGAGAACGTACACATAACATGTCCGCAAGGCGTGAGCGTGGCGTTCTCTGGCGGAGAGAAACAGACTGGGCAGGTGAAAGTGGAGAGAGAGGTAGGGTCTTCCTCTTCTTCGTCTGCTTCTTCTTCTTGTGCACCTCCTTTGCCATTACCTTTTGAAGGCAGAGCAAGGCATCGTTCGTTCATGCTGTTGAGTAATTCAAGGACGTTAGACTTTTTTGGCTGCTCAGACGAGTTGGGAGGGGCTATTTTATGGTCTGGCGGGATGTAGAGTGAAGGGGTTGTAGTGCTGTTTATTGAGGTAGGAGGCGCGCTAGTACTAGGGACGTGCTGAGTGGTTGCGGGCCGGTCATCCCAAGGTCGCCAGGGACCGGACGAAGTCCCAGCGAGAGCATTCGACGATGACGACAAATTGTGTCTCTTTTCTGCCCTCCTATGTCGGACAGCATCCCAGCTAGCATCTGATATCAATCTCCTTGGGGCTTGGGCTTGAGCCTGGATCGGTTGAAGCGAGGAGACCCAATCCTCATCTTGATCTCGTACAAGAGGCCCAGGACCTTCCAATACGGGCCATTCGGGGGGATGGTCCATTGTGAGGATGGTGCGCAAATCCTCAGATCCAAAAGTGGTGGATGTAGATGTCGACGACTGTGATGGAGGAAGTAACCAGTCGTCGTACTCCTCATTGTATGACGGGTTACTGCTAGACCAGCCGATACAGTCGCTCTCCCTATCCCTATGCGAGCCGAAGAGATCCATCAGAAAATAAATGGTTTAGCGCAACCTACGCTACATTCTGCCGTTCTGCCATTCTGCCACTCTGCCGCAGTGGATCGATCGATGACACAATACTCTTCTTGACCTCTTGGCATGTCCCTTGAACACGGGCTCTGAGTAGGAAAATGTGCACTGGATCACGCGAATCGTTCAGCAACTGGCTCTTCACTTTGGACCAAGGCCCTGCTGTCCGTCTGCATGTGCGTCGTACCGAGTGTCCAACGTCGCGTCTCAGATACAGGTAATCAGCAGAGTACGACCTGGAGAGTGTCCGGAGGAATGCCGACAGGCTCATATCATCAAAGATATGTCTGCACTCTATGGACACCCGAGGTCAAGCGCCTAGTCAACATAGACGCTCTCGTTTCACACCTGGGCGTTCTCCTTACAGTGATCTCATATCTGCCAGCGCCCCTTTTTTTGTCGGGGTTTCTCGCCTAACTAAATGGACGGGCTCGGAGCCCTTTGCCCGTGCCCGTGAGGGCCGTTACGTGTCCCCGCCTTGTTGTATGTCTCGCATGCGATGCCCATGAAATACATTTGTCTAACACGTTTACACGAGCTGCAGGCGACCTCAGATTCCCACCCACCAACCTGACGTCTGTCAGCCATTCGCCTTCGAGATCGTCGCAGTGTTCCCGAGGCTTTTTCCTCTACTATCAAGCATGTTGACTAACGGGAAGAGCTACCTCGTGAGTATTGTCCACTACAATAAGATATTAAGTGCATTTGATCGTTCATTCTGATGATCGAGATTAATGTGGCTGCTGTAGTGGCCGTTGTGGCTGATTCACTGCAGCCCGGGGGCTCGGCAGTCCGGCCTGATGGCTCGGGAACTCAACTGAATGGGCGGCGACTTTCACACTTGGCAGCGTAGGCTTTCACTGGCGTGGAGACAGAAATAGAAAGATAGAAGAATGTGAGAAGTGAGAAGTGAGAAGTGGTGAGGGACCGAGGAGGGTTAGAGCAACGGTCTGAAGAGAGAAGAGAGACAAGTTGGATGGAAGTGGTGCTCCCTGGCATCCTCCGTGTTCTTTCCCGCGCTCAATGCTTACGGAACCTGGTGAGTGCCGCCTGATCCTGATGGCCGCGGATATATGGGGGCCACCTAGTTTTGTCCACCAGGCCAGTGCAGAGTACGGACTTTGTTTCAAACTTGAACTTCCCCCAACCTGGCCATTCGGCGCCAGTAACAGGTCACAGACTCTACTATCCGGACACCTCGAGAGAGGTAGCATCGGCTATCACGGCGACCCCGGCGGCTCTTTCCGCCTCTCCGCCTCGACCTACCACTCCGCGACGAAGATTTGAACCAAAGCGAAAATTGGTCAGTATAAGTCTGAAATGATCTCCTATATACGTTACAAAGCCATCTGGGCATACTAGACGGTATACTAGCATATCCATATGGATACAACATCCCCATTTGCAAACGGCGCATATCTCCGCCTTGCTGGGCACAAACTTCTGTAACACTTTCAAGAGAATTCGAAATTGCTCTCCTAGGTAACGGGCTGTAGGCCCGTCTGACCTTCTCCTGTCCTCCGTTCGCGAGTGTTCTTCGCCAGGGTCGACCACATTCAGGAGGATCTTCACCATTACTGCGGGTGCCCTGTCAATGCATTAATTATAGCCCTCCGGAGGTTCGGAGCTGGCAGGATTCATCTGCTGCAATTTGACTATGAAGATTTTGGCCTTGAGGGACCGAGGTTCGGGCTGGGCTTGGCGGACACATTATGACCCCGCACAAAGGCGCCTGAAGGGTAATACCCGAAAAGACTGACCAAGTGGTCTTCAATTTCAATTCTGTCATTCTGTTGTCTTCGTCGCACCAGCCTAGAACCCTTAGCTTGCTCCACTCGTTGACGGATCTTCGCCTCTTCGTCTTCATTGCGTCCCTAGCATATGCACCGCACTTTCCGCAGTGACTAACGGAAATACCTCAGGGCTCTATTTATCAACACTAAGTACAATATGCAAGGTCCACCTCCAGCACCCAATACTCGATTCTCGGGTGACCGATTTCTGGAAGGCCCGCCTGCTATGAGACAATTAGCACACGAATCTGGTCAACCAAACGCGGTACTCGATCTGACCGACGAACCACCCCGATATTCGGAAGCGTCTCAGCAACCCTTGCTTCCCTTCTCCCTTCCTAAAGCGCAAGAAGTCCTAGAAGGCCCGAGGCGAGGCAAGTGGGCTTCGACATGGATGCCTCCTTCTACAGGCCCATTTGATACCCTCGTTTCGACCACCCCAAACCGCCTGCGTCGATCGGAAGATTCCGTTATTCACGGAGTTTTTCCTCTTTCCAAACACTACCACTCCTTTATGCGAAACGAAAGACTGGACAAGTTTCTGCAGGGCGAACCATTTTGGCTCTCGCTGTACTTTTTCTTCAATCTCGCTCTCACTTTATTCAACAAGATGGTGCTCGTCAAATTTCCGTTCCCTTACACGCTCACTGCTATACACGCACTCTTTGGATCTATTGGATGTTATATTCTGCATGAACGGGGTGTCTTCGTACGTCCTCCGTTCGGACTTGTGTCCTTGTCACTGACTTTGTTGGTAGACACCAGCCCGGTTGAGCTTGCGAGAGTCCCTGACCCTCGCTATGTTCAGCGTCTTGTACGCAGTGAATATCGCCGTCTCTAATCTCTCTCTCCAACTGGTAACAATCCCTGTATGTTCCACCACTTCGACCCATCATTAGTAGTACCTCACACAAAACCTCCAGTTCCACCAAGTTGTCCGAGCGTCCTCGCCACTATTTACAATGTTCCTGGCGTGGGTCATGATCGGTTCCAACATAACCGTTAAAAAACTTCTCACTCTCGTTCCCGTCATCGCCGGCGTCGGCTTCACGACCTATGGGGACTACTACTTCACCTTCTGGGGGCTCGTTCTCACGCTCTTCGGCACCTTCCTCGCCGCGCTCAAAACCGTTGTCACGAACATGCTGCAGTCCGGGTCTGGAGGGCGGCTAAAGCTGCACCCATTGGACCTGCTCATGCGAATGAGTCCCCTGGCGTTCATTCAGTGCGTTCTGTATGGATGGGCGAGTGGCGAGCTCGATCGAGTGCGGAAGTTTGGCGCGACGGAGATGGACAGCGGGAGGGCGGTGGCATTGGTCATCAATGGGTGCATCGCGTTTGGGCTCAACTATGTGAGCTTCACCGCTAACAAGAAAGCGGGGCCGTTGACCATGACCGTTGCTGGTAAACGTTTTTCCTCTCCCGCCCCCCCTCCGTACGTTCGTGCTTCTAAAATTCAATCTTTTTGCAGCGAATGTCAAACAAGTCCTCACCATGCTCCTAGCGGTGGTCATCTTCAATCTAGTCATCACCCCCACAAACATGATCGGTATCCTGCTCACGATTGGTGGCGGGGCTTGGTACGCCACCGTCGAGTACGCAGAGAAGAGACGCAAGGCGTCGCTTGCGAGGATGACTTCTTTGCACGATTCGCCATTGCAGAAAGAATGGAAGCAAGCGGACAGGGGACGGCCGAGACTACCTCTCCACTCCAACATTTAACATTTAGCTTCCCTTCTCTTCCCACTCCAACCTACAAAGAAAGAACTAAGACGGCTTGTTCATATCCAACCGTTGAAACTGGTCCGCTATCCGGTCGCATTCACTTTCCACTTTTCTTGTCCTCCGCCATTCGTCAGCCCCTGTTTTCGGTTCGGATAAAAGGGTCACCTCGCCACCCGTGGCGCCTACGAACCTACAAAGTCCAATTTCTTGGTTGTTCACACACGCAATGTGTTACAAGCTCCCACACTCCTTTGGCCATCACTCCACTCCTTCTGCTACATTAATGCTATCAGCAGCTACGTGATCCGCTCCCAATTCACCAAATAACGCTGTCTATTCTCCTACTGTAGCACTAGCCTTTAGAACCTAAATATCGGTCTTGCCTCCCCGCTTGTGGTGTTGTCCACCGCAACGAGTTTGAAATAGAACGTGATATTTAATCAATTAATCTTCTTCCACAATAATACATGCACAGGAATTCCAGATGTCCAAGTACCCAAGAAATCAAATCCAGAAAGATGTTCGTGGATGGGCATAACCGTGTGCAAGGTAGTACAAATCAATGGTTTGCGTCTTCTCAATGAAGGAGTTGTAGCAAGTATGACCCTCGAGGTTGCACATCTAAATCAGTCCCAATATTTACGTCTCAGAAAGCAGAAACGGGGGGTGAAGGCTTGAACGAGGCCATAGATAGGGTTTTGTGTTGCAGTGAATTGTTACGCAGGTCAGGGCGCCCATCCATCCGTACCACACAAAACGGGGTCATGTGGCGTTTCGATGCTGTCGAGGGTCTGTGAGGGCGCAGATGTAGATATTAATAGGTAACAGGGGCACTATACTTCCGATACAGTAAGCATTGATTTTGGTCGTGGGTTCATCGGGTTATTGCTGGGTTATTTGTTGCGAAATAGCGTCGGCAAAGATTGAACAAGATGGGCAAGCAAGATGGGCAAAGGAGCCGGGAATCACAGTAGGGGGATGGACCTGAGACCAGTGTCGATGAGCCTCAAGAAGGCAAGGTAGGCCCAAATACCTGCGCCGGCCATAACCGGCAAGGTCAGGTTATCGTCTAGGTTCCCCAGATCTGTGCCAATTCTTAGTAACTGGCACCTACTCTGATGCTTGGCCGAGACGTACCGATAGCCTCAGATATGGCAGTCACAATCCCGGCCCAAACCCCGAGGACGCCTAATCCGACCCATCCGCCCCCAACGCGTTGGTTCCAATTCCAGGATTTGGCTGCGTCAATTGGCGGAACTGCAAAGGCTTGTGGGACTGTTGAGGGTGTTTGACTAGACCAGAAGGCGGATGCGATGAGTCCACCCGTGACGAATGCAGCGACGAATCCCGCTGCAGGTGACGATCAGCAAGAGCTATGATCGGGACGGGAAGGAGGGTGGGAACCCACCGGTTGACTTCCTTGGAGCATATGAAATTCCTGTGTACGGAATTCGGCGAGGCAAGGGAGGAGTGTACCGGCCCCACAACCTCCCAATAGTCGAGGCCGCAGTATCAGCCCAAGATAGTCTATTCTCAAAATATACCGTCAGCATTGAAGGGATTTGAGGGTTGTGATCGAAACGAACGTGATGATGGAGACCACGGCCACATCCCTAAAGCGAGACCGAATGAGTCTTAGCACGGCCACTCGCATGTTCGTGACTCACATCGGGTACAAAGCTAGGCAGAACGTGACGCCGATGATGTACCATATGGTGCCGTTCACTTTCGTCTAAGGGTCAAACTACGAGTCAGTTGCAATGTTGGGAATCATTGTGAGAGAGCGCCGAACCCACCTTTTCCGACTCACGCATGAGCACGCCAACGGCTTTTTCGTAAAACTCTGCAAAGGGCTTGTTCCTGAACCGCATGTAATCGCCGGTGCCAACCACCGCCAGGGCAACTAGGAGCCCATATATGATAGGTGGTACGGTATAGTGACCAAGGTAGAGGGCAATAGTTCCAAAACCTGTGGTCGCAGAGCGTGGTGAACACGAGCAATTGAACGCGATGATTGGCCAGCACAAACCAATGGACGAATGGAGCGTCTTTCTGGGAATTTCCCAGTCAATCCTCTTCACAGCTCCCTCTCCCTCATCCGCGACCTTCGGTACAGCCGGTACAACCGATATTGTCGGAATTGGAAAGGCGGCCGTTGTCGCACCCCTATGTCCGTTCGGCGCCGAGGTGCTCTCCTCGTCAACGACAGTAAGGTCCTGCTGCTCCTTGATGTCCTGGAGCTGAACCGTTGTCGAAGCGTCGTGGCCATTCGCCATGGCCGCGGAGCCATTCGTGACCGCCGTTCGCTTGTTGGCCGGTGTTCTACGCCGCGGAGCAGGCTTCCCATTGGGCTCTGATATTTTGGGTACTGGTGGGGGCATGACCAGTACGTTGCTGGGCTGGAGTGGCGAAGGCGAGCGCGTCGAGCGGCGAGTGGAGGTTCGCTTGGAACGGGGAGGTGCGTGCCGTGAAGGACGAGCGGGAGGTACTGAGGAACTCATCAAGTATGTCGTGAAGCGGATTAGTCGTCGAGGCGTCGCCAACCAGCTAAGTGTCGTGAACGGGTCCAAGTCGCGCGATAAAATAAATGTCAAGCGAGCGCTTTTGAAACTGGGCACAGATGAATCTCGTATACTGGATATGGGTAGATTGAGACAAACTGTTTGATATGTTTGGAGACCATGCATATGCGTACTTGCACTTCGACTCGATTTTGTTTGGCTTTTACTCCGCGAACCTTACTCCTTGCTTCAAATGGCCTCGATTCTTCAACTGTGCAACTGTGCCCCACAGTGTCAGATTCCTGACCTTATTCCTAACCTTACATACCCACACTACGTCGACCCCTCCCCGTGTTGTTGAGTGCGTTCGGAATTGCAAGCTATATTGGCGCGTACATTTTGAGCATCCTTAACTTTTCGGGCGTTCTTTTCATAACTTGACATACCAATACCCATCCGAAGGAGCCTCCACCTGTTGTCCCTCTCCAATTACCATCAGCGGCAGATTATATCCGGGCGTCTTGAGGGTGCAAACACCAGAACTTGTGCAACCCCCCAAGTGCTGAGGAGGCCTACAGCATGCCCCACGACCGGCACACCTGAACTGGAGAGAAGCGCCCCACCTTCCATCAAATGGAAAACCCTCAATCCCTATGGGTTTACGCACGTCTACCCACGGGAGAATGCAAGGAACGGTTTGGTGCCCTTGGCTTCATCCACCGGGCCTGCATAGGTGCTCTTGGTCCGGTGATGACACGCCCCTATAGGGAAAAGTGGGACGGCCATATAGCAGACAATGAGTGGGGAAACCCCGATCTGTTCTGTCCTGTACATGCTACAGTCAATCGAGCCAATTGATGCGTGGGTTGTTCTTCCTTGGACTTCAGCACGTCTCAGGCCCCCTCTCTGACAGAAATGGGCATTCCATATACATAACGAAGGTGGGACCTTCAAGCACCCCCCCCAAGTTCTAACAACTGGCTCCTTGCCATGTCTTACACTATCATCGCCAGCGTCTACCAGACCAACGCCGACAATTGGTTTGAGTTCCTCGAGAGGTCCACCTGGCCGCGGTGCCGTCTGAACTAAAATCGACGACAACAATTCGGGTATCCTCTGCTTCGAATCCGACCCCGAATATTTCGCCATTGCCCTTGGCGTGTTCAACTACAAGTGCTGGGTCGGCGTGTCCACAAATTTCGGCGCGCGGGCGATTCTGTTGCGCACTTCTATCCTGAATACTACATCTCTGGAAGTGCGTGGGCGTGCGTCATCGATCAGCATCTCCGCGGCTTCGATGTCAAGTATCCAGGGCACGGATATCAAGGTCATCTACACGGTCGCTGATGATCGCACGCCCGTGTGTACCATCGTCATTAGCTGAATGGTCGGCAACGCTCATGTCACACGGTCGATGTGAACTGACTTGTTGTGAACAGAGTTGTGGTTGATGATGTTGTATAATCTGCTCTTGATAGAACTGAGGAACGCGGCGATTCGAAGGATTTGAAGACTCCCTTCACCCACTGTGAGCGCAAAAGGTTTTATATGCAATTTACCCGGTGGAGCTATTCATTTGGCTGCTGCGGAAATACAAGGACTGGTGAGCGAGCCATTTTGTCTGATGTGTTGTTGGGGCGAGTCTAATTGCTTTTCACCCACATGCACACCCAAAGGCAAACCTGCCCTGTCACGAACTTTTCGCTTCGAATGTACGCGTAAAAATCCGAGTGCATCCTTTCAAGGACTGGAAGAGCTGCACTCGCTGGAGTGGGTTGTTTCCAATATATATTGACCTCCCCTCACCCTCAGGTATCGCCAGCATGGAGTCATGAAGGACGTGTCTCCCGCGGGACCAAGCGAGAACGAGTCTGTTTGGACGCATCGAATTGTGGCTTACTTTCTGCTTGTAGTTAGGCATGGCAACGTCTGCAACGCCCCAATTTGTGTAGGTTTTGTAAATTAGGCTACTTTGAATATCAACATATTTGATGTGCCTCGTGATTACATGGTAAGTCTGTTCCATTGACATTTGTAATTCTCCCTAATTGGTCAAACGTAACATTATGTTTCACATATCTTGCGCCTCCTTTGTATATGAACTATCTAGTATACGTACATACTCTTATTTCTGATTCATTAATCAACAAAGTCCTGGAACATCTTGAAAAGTGGCCTTCTAAATTGGGGGTTTGAATGGTTGCCACCCATGAACGCGGATAATCCAGGTGAAATTTCGATGTGCTCCCCTGGGCGACTGCCTCGGGTGTGCCTGAATAAAGTATTCATCGGTGATGACGCTGCTGAATACTATCAATTCATAAAGTATAAAAGTATTGTGTTTGATGTGTCGACGGTTCGGTTTCGTCGCGTTTTCAATGAGCCACTCAATCATCAGGGTCGCATGAATATCCCACGACAGCGCAGCAATAGTACAAAGACATACCGGACGGTACTATAAATGGGAATCTCGGATGCCCTCCCGTTCATGCGTCGAACCATCGAAGGAGCGCGCGAGATTCACGACAGAGCGAGTCCCCAGGCTGTCTCACAAGGTAATCCATATTACCATCATGTACCTAAATATGCGTACCTCCAGGATTGCATGAATTTGACTGATGCTGAGTGGAGCTGCCCTGTGGACAGAGTATCAGATGCACTGGGGTCCACGGACCCAGTCTTGGTGACCGCTACCATCATACGACGTTGCATGGTCACTCTCCATAAAAAGGGCACATCGACCTGAGCTCCTTCTGGCAGCGCTGGCTCCAATGAGATGCGGGGTAATACTGTAAGTGGCTTGTTCTGAATTCCAATTGGCCTCAATACACTGTAATGTGGGATGACAGATGTCCGGGTGTCAACCTCCTGGGCCAATTAATTTGCAATGCCCCAGCACGATTCCAGCATTCGTTGGCAGTCGTTGGACAGGTCAAGTAACCGGCTTTGCGGCCTCGCTTGGGAGACTGGGAAGCGCCGACCAGACGGTGGTCCTCGTGCGTGTTGGACCTCTGCCTTTCCACGAGCTTTGCGCGCCTTTGGGCCAAGAACACCCGGATACTTGGCGCTCTTGGAATAGCACACAACTCATTCGAGGTGCTGGGAAGAGAATAGAGCCACCAAGATGGTCATGCTCAGTTTCGACACCATGGATTTGTCCAAAATTGGCCTCGAGGTCTTTGATCCTGCAGATCTCTACTGCATAGACAACTCTCCGTTGCAAAACCAAACTCTTTTTCCGGGTTGCTATGGGATTTGCGCTGTAAGTCCACCCTCACTCAGAGTCGCATTGTCACCACAAAAAACCTCTCCTTACCAAATTCATGTGGACTTCATCTCTGATCCACGTTCACAGAATCCAGATATATCTGGAATTGGCAATAGACTGTCGCTGTAAGTTTGTCGTTTCCGACCATATGCTGCGCTACACATTTCCTAACAATCATTCTCTCATGTAATGCAACATAGATACATACAAACACTCCTTACACGTAAGTTTGTGTATTCCATTGTTCTTTCTGTTGCCCTTATGATTTTCTCTTTTAGTTTGGTTGGCCACTCTCACACCAAGTAAGGGGGTGTACTCTTCCTTCCCCTTTCTAAAGTACTCACACTCAACCAAGATCCCGCTGACACTGTTGGTGCAATGCTTGCTGCTATCGCGGCTACCTGGACCATTTTCGTCGCTACATGTAAGCTTGTTTTCTCAAGAGAGACACTGCCTGACAGTCCATATCACAGTGGTACAATACAATTATAACAACATAACTTTCCACCACACCTTGTGCGTCCCGTTCACTTTCATTCACTGCGTATTGATGTATGTTGGATTTCTGTGTAGGATTACTATCAATCTTAGCTCCATGCCCACAGTAGCATTCCTTGCCGCCATACTACGATTGCGACTTCAGCCGGGAGTCATACCGCTGGGACCAAAACTATTCGCGACGCCGATCCTAGTTCTCCAGCTTCTCGCCTGTGTTGTCTCGGTCATGCTCGGTATTGGCCTCAACACTATTATAAAAGATGCAGACGTTTTTGGTGGGGGCAAACGTGGTACCAATGGATGGCAGGTTGCCCAACAACAGTGCAATCCTGATACCAAAATCATCATTTTCGGTGGTTCTTTGCAATTTTGGACCCCACAGACTGTTGAGGAGGTGTCGGGCCTTCCATATGCGAATAAAATTGTCATACTTGTCCTCTAGTATGTGGTTCTCTTGCTCGTCGGTAAAACTGACCCTTATGCCTCGATAGTGGCATGATGATATTCCTACCCTTCTTCTGTTCCTTTATCTGCCTCTACGTCCCAGAAACTGGCACTCTTCGTTTGTTTTCACAGACAATGCACCAGAAGAAGGGCTCACACTGGCTCGCGCTCACGGTGTTCTTCGTTCTCAGCAATGCCTGGATCTTTTTGTTGATCTACGCAACAGAGGAGCAGATTAGACGCAACAACGTATGTCCTTCATTCCGTTTCTCGCTAATTTTTCACAGGAGTTGTGTTTTTGGTTTTCAACCCTCTTTTTCATACTGACTAGAGGCGCACAGGTCCTGCCCGGGGAGAATAACTGGGGTGCCGGTCAAATTCTCGCCATGGTTCTGATCCTCATTCCCCTGCTTGGCTTTGTTAACGTCATGATCACTTCCATCGGCAACCATTCTACGTCCGCACGGCGCTGGATCAAGGTAGACTACCTGATACAATCTTCCTCATTAAGTGTGTATTGACACGCGCCTTTCAGAAAACCCAGATCCACAGGATCATGGGCATCCACTTCGACCCTCATTCGGGCTCCCACAAGCACAAGCATGCGGCCTCCAAGAGTACATCACGTAGTAACAACGCATCTCTTGACCTCAAGCAAGAAATCGACCTCGAATCGCAACAACATCGTAAGAACGGCACATCGGTAACAGAGACTGACGGCGACCTTGAGGGGAAACTGGAATCAGAAAGGACTGATACGGAAGATACAAACAACGGGTCGACCACGGCTCGTTCAGAGGAGCAGCATACGATCGCTCAGAGGCGCAGGCTCTCAAAGGCTCCATCGCTGATGTACGCTCGGCCCGAGGACCTCATTATCGTCGTTCCAGGGCAAGAATCCGAGCCGGAAGATAGCGTGCACGCAAAGAAGGGCAAAGAAGCGCTGAGGGCCGCGGCGAACCTTTCTCGCCAGAACAGCGCTGCGAGCACGCGGAGCAGGAGTAGCAAGATCTCCGGGCGTCCCTCTTCTGTGCATTCGGCCACTACCACGTACACGACCGTTTCGGTTACCACCGAGGGAGGCCGCACCAGACGGAGGTTGTCCAAGAGGCGAGCGAGGACGGAATATGGCGGGAGTGTGGTGGGCGTGGGCGGATACGATTCGGATACCTCGTACCGTGCCCGGCGCAGGCTTACCAAGTCCCCCAATGTGCGTGCTCGTCGGTCCGCTAGTCTGGACCGGTATTGGGTCGAGAGGAGGGACTTTGGTGGTGACCGCACCCCACCATGGAGACCCTCGTCGGAAGGCCGACCTGAGTCTACGGTCTCACCACGTGGCCGGGAGCACAGTGTCAGTCGGCTTAGTTATGTGAGGAACCTTGGGAAGGGCGAAGGGGTAGAGGATGACCTTGCTCCTAAGTATTTCTGGGATCCCGAGCGCGGTTGGATCGAGCACGGCTCAAAGAAGTAATACAATCACCAATGGTACGACATATCACGACGGATCACGATTCGTTTTTGGGTTATATTTATATATATGCCGGGTCGGATTCGGACTCAGTAGGATTAATACTACACAAATGGACTAGTAGCGAGTAGTGCGTAATTTCTTGTGGTACGAGATTGTGAGCTTGGTAGGGACAACGCGATATATCCACGAGCCATAACAGTTCATGACCAAAAAAGACACGGTGAGTGGTACTCGAGTGATAACATACAAAACGCGAAAACCAAGAAGTATACATGCATGATATACAAATGTGCATGATCGAGCATACGACATGTTCGCTCATGCAAAAAGTTTGGTGTCCAAATCAGGAGCGAAATCCATAATGACAATCTTTTGGTCATGTGAAGCGCTATGTAACATTGTAAGTGAGAGTCCTATGGGGAGATAACAGGAACACTAACCTGGCAATCCTGCCGACTCTCGCTTTGACATCAAAAATGTGCGAATCATGCGCATTCTTGAATTCCCTCACACACTTGGCAGCACCAGGCCCGCCTTTCAAATCCCATACTTTGATACTCCGGTCATACGATGCACTGACGAGGCGCATCGTACCAGGGTCAAAGGATAGGGCCCGAACGAGCTGTTCGTGCCCTGTGAGCGTCTGGATGCACTCACCCGTCGAGGCAGACCAGATCTTGATCTTCTTATCGTTCGACCCGGAAATGATGAGGTCGCCTCGAAACTCGATACATGCCAGTCCGCGATCGTGGCCCTCAAAGGTGCGCAGGCGCTCGCCAGTGGGTATGTCCCAGAGCATGATCTTTCCGTCTCCCGACGCGCTGACGACCTTGTCGTCCTGAAGCCCTACGGCGTTGACCGGGCCGTCATGTCCTGATAATGTTTGGAAAGGCTGGAGACTCGCGCGGTCCCAGACACGAATGTGGGTGTCCTTGGAACTGTGGAGGCGGTCAAACCGGCCGTACGATTGGTATAATGATGGAAATGGCTTACCAGCTCACGATCCACTTCTCATCAATTTTCAGGTCCAAGACGCCGCCTGTGTGGCCCCACAGCTGCCCCACATGCTGCCACTCAAACTGTCTAGACTTGTTGACACCAATGTTCCAAATCATCACCCGTTGGTCGCTGCTACCCGAGGCAAGGAAGCCCGTGGCGTCGAACTTGAGGCATAAGACACTGCCCTCGTGTCCATACAGCGTCCCAAGACACTTCCCAGTCTTCACAGACCATACCTTGATCGTTCTATCACGCGAGCCCGTCACGATCTTCGTCCCGTCCCATTCGACGCAGTAGACCGCGTCCATGTGACCGCACAGGGACGTCCGGGACGGCTCCATACCTGCCCAGCGGCGCTCGATCTCTTGACGCGTGCGGTACATCGCCATCCAATCGAACGAGAGGGGTGGGATAGAGTTGACCGAGTGGCGACGGGACGGGGCTGACGGGCTTTCGAGGGACTGGTACGTCCCAAGAGACGTGAGTGATCCACGGTGGGAGAGGACGTATGAGAGGTGCTGCGTGTACGAGAGCGAGGCAATGGACGAAGGTGGGTGAACGGTTGGTTGCTCGAGAAGGGGTGTGGAGGGAGCTGCTGCTTGCTTTCGGGCGACTGCATAGTCGATTCCAAAACCAGCTCGGTAGAAGAAGGACCGCCAGATGAGCCCGTCACTGGCAAGACGTCTCCAGTGATGGGACACACCGAGGCATGCGACGATGTCGGAGAGATCGACAAAGAGGAGTATGGAGATGGAAAGCTCGTCTGGAAGCATGGAGAGGATGTCTATGAGATGGTCAGTGGTGGCCGACGTGACAGAGACCAAGGTGGCCGACGAACCGATACAGCTCTTGACGCAGACGTCGATATAACACCCCTCGTCTTCGATCAGTTCGCCTTCTTCACCATCTAGAGGTTCGTCGGTTACCTCGTACACGACCTCGGGCCTGTGTTTCTTGCGCAACATGCGACGAGTCTGCTTTGCAGACGGGATGAATGCGCTCTTGAGACGGGGAAGGAGATTTTTTGCGGAAGCCTTAGTAAAAGTGTCTTGAGGGGAGGAGAGGTAATCCTCGCCGCGTGCTCGCCTGCGGTTAGGAGAAGCTGGGAAGAACGAGAGACGTTTAGCGGTTTTCTCGGGCGAGGAACTCGTAATTGACACTTGGAAAGCTGTTGGTGAAGGTGGTGATAGCAGAGAGTACACTGAAGAGTCGTCCGACTGCGCTGGAGACGGTGGGGGAATTTCCACTTCTGATGGGTCGAGGACGAGCGCGTTGCGGCGGTTGTCCACGACTGGAAGGGCCGTTGGTTGGTATCCAGAGTCGTTTTGGAGCAGCAGCGGGGGATGCAGGACCGATTGAAGCAGCTTGCCGAGTTTGAGTGTCCCCCGATTGTCGTGGTCATCGGGCACCAGGCCCCTCTTCGTGGGTATGCGCGATGAGCTCGACGTGGCCCTCGCATGCTGAGTGCTACGGCCCTCGCCGCCATCGCTGTACTCCATCGAGCCCTTCAACCGGGAAGGGATGAAGAAACGGAGCAGAAACACCAAACTTGGCCAGCGCCAATGCCACACGCCAGGCTGCTTGGAATTAATAGTAGCCACAGAATCTCGCGTCATGACGACACGGAAGCGGCAACAGGAGCGCTCAATGGTACCCCAGGCCTATGTCTCTCGATGGTTTGAACGGCCGCGGCCGAGGACGGACTGGCAACGGCGCGGCTAAGCAGTACTGGTACTGCGGGCAGACCAAGCGAAGTGGAGGGATCACACGGATACGCTCTTCAACGCTCTTATAATCACTCGCTTTATGTAGTGATCAAGGAAAGCAAACCATCTCCACTTTTCACCTCGTCACTTAGTCTCTTAGCGCCCGCCAAAACTAACTCACGATCACACGCAACCTCAAAATTACTCTACCTGGCCTTCCATGACCAGCAACGCGGTTACTGAGCGAAATCCGCGAGGACGGGGTCGTCATCCACCGGATCCATGACGGTGCTTCGACTCACCCGGTACAGGAACCCCTATCCGGAATACTTTCGCAACGCCTCGAGGTTGATACGGCTCAACGGCCACTACCCCCAAATCGATTTTTTACTTCTCCGCGGCGATTGCGCCACGGAGGCTGGTGCATCGGCGGTGGTGAGATCGGAATGCTCTCTGTGCACTATCGGATACGGCTATCTAGTTGCTTCTTGGCTACACGATAGCCGTTGTATTTCAACTGCTTCTTCAATTGCAATTGCAATTCTCAAGTTTTTAGCCGAAAATAGAGACGGCGGGCAGGTGTAGTAAGCAGAAGAGGGCTGTGTACTGTATATTATCATAAGAGCTCGCTTACAGCCTACAGGCTGATATGCTGCACACCCACATTGAGGAAGGTGTGCACAAGCGCCTCATCCTGCACAAATTGGTCGCTAAGGTGATGTAGGGGCACTACCACCTCCCCTGGATTCCAGTCTCATCACGATGCTCGAAACACCCGTCCACCGTGCATACTGGAGCCAGCGACAACACCATGCGCAGTGCTCCAAGCAGTGGCCGTGACCCTCCGGCTATCAGTGAACTCTAGACTCGTAGGCTTGTTCAGGCTCGCTGTAATCGAATAGTTCCCCCCCTGCCCCAGTTCTGGAGACGCTTCTTGAGACAAAGCGACCCTCTCCGAAGGTCGGCGGGGGGAGTCGATCACACACCCATAATGCTTCCTGGGCCTACTAGAGTCTTAAGGTAGAACGGTATAAGAAAAAGACCGCTCCAAACCCTTCGCTGGGTCCGGATTGTGTTACTGTCTCATCCTTCAGACCAACCTCGGTACCCTCAGTAACTTGCTGTTTTCATTCACTGTCGACGTACTGAAATGAGGGCTCATGCCCTCTAAATGGGCATCTCGTCGCGCATGGGGGCAGGAGTAAGCTTAGATATAATTCTGCGGTGAAGGACAGAGAGGAATCTCATAGGAACACACACAAGCCATCAGAGTCGTGCGTCGATATGTTATTCACCACTCGGGGCGCTAGGCGCGCATAATCCAAAAAGGAAAGAAGATGCGCCACAGGGTATGATTGCCACATCGAATTTCAACAGCTCATTCGATCGTCGCAGTTAAGAATATCACCTACTCTGTGTCCGACGTGAGGGATGTATCTGCCGATGGGATTTGAGACGCGACCGGGCTTGATGTCGTGTCATTTGCCTGCGAACTCCGGAGGCGCGCGGGACAGTATATGGTTCTTTGAAACACGCGTTGTTCGTCTGGTGAATTGGATCAGAAGAAAAAGACCCGGTCGGGGGGTGGATGGGAAGTCAAGTTTGCGACCTTCTCATTGACAACGCGGTGGTACGAGAGACAAGCAGTGCTGGTGATGTCGGAGTACCCTCTTCGATAAACCCACTAAATCCGCATATGGTGGCCTTCTTGAAAAGCTGGTTGGTGTATCTGCGCGGCCCCGGGCCAACAAGTCTAGCAGTAAACACACGAAAAAAGGGACAGTGGTCAAAAGTGAGCGTAGCTGCCCCAGAGATGTAGTTTCCTTGTGGGAGAACGCCTATAGTGCAAATCGAATGTTTGGAACAGTAAACAACGAATCCCGCACTCATACGATAATAGATGTGAAGAAGCTTCCAAGTCCCCAGTGGTCGCCGATTTGTTCATAACTTGGAAACCAGCTTATCCTTGCACCGTGCCAACACTGGTACTGATTCTATTTCCATTGTCGCTTGTGTCCGACGGAGTTAACCGGGTACCACACCCCGGGAGAAGTGGGAAATATAAGATGCTAAACATAGAATGAGATGGTCGAATGACATGACTGCGAGCTGTTTCCGGGTTCCTTATTGCGATGCAAAGGATCTTGAAACTAGTCAGCCCCCAAACAGTCACCTGGGGTTTGCGTATTCAAGAATACCATTGGTATAATGTCACGAAGGCCACTCGCACACACTCAAAGGCAATACGTCTTTCGTTCAGTTTATTGCTGAAAATCAGGAGAGTGTTCGTACAATTTTGTTAAATAGTCGCCAATTACCAAATCTAATGCCAAGCTGTCATGCGTGGGTCACGAGCGCTTGTACTCCGACTCAAGCGCCCGTGTAGCCTTGGAGGCCACTTCTTCCTTCTCAGACACTCACATTGCACTAAACTTATCCACGATCCACTTATTTGGAGACTTGAAACAATGTCTAGCCAACCACTACTTCCGCGCGAGCGCGATCAGGAGAGCAGTGAGGACGAAATGAGCGGTGAGAGGAGTTGGCTTCTTGCATGACCAGCTCACTCATTGTAAGCAACTTGGCAGTGTTACAAGCCTCCTGCTGTTGCTGTTGCCTTGGGGCGTGCTATATCTTTCAGATGGGATTTTTGGCCGCATGCCTTGCCTTCAGCTGCTTCCTGTTTTTGATAACAGGCCATGCAATCCTTCGCTTGACCGATCTTGCTGTTTATAGTGATTTTTCGATCCACTCATCCATGCAAGTCGGCGCAGCAGGGGGGGTGATTCTATTCCCAGCCTTATTAATCGTGTCTGGCATCGAAGAATGTCTCAACAAGGAATCCATGCGACAATCATTTGCTGTTTCCGTTACCCTCAATATGTGGAATTTAGGCCGGTCGATTGCGGCTGGTGCTGCCGCCGGGTGGGCTGGCAGCAAAGTGCTCCTCTCTCACGGTCACACCGTCATGGATCCTTGGCACGCTGCGTGGGCTGGTGCACTGGGTGGGACCATCCTAGGCCCTTGCATAATTGTTGGCACCTTACTGTGAGTTTCTTTCGATCATATGTGCACCCACTTATCGCTAGTCACAGGGTTGCACTCATCGCCGTAGGAGTTTCGCGTAGATATAGTGATCGGGACACTCGCTAAGTCGACTCAGTGTATAGGTGATCGGAAGTGGTTTTGCGAATAAGTCCAAATTATATAGTTCCATTTGAATCCTACTAATGGGAGACCTCGGCGTCACTTCTCATTGTGTTCTCTAGTATTATTTTTAGAAACCTAGTTACGATTACCCGCTTCGTTCAGAACAATCCATAGAAATGGACGGGCAATGATCGAGTATTTTGACTTCCTGAAAGTGCATATGGGCACCCACAAGTCGACTAGGCCATGATGTATGGTTTGTCGAAAGAGCAGTGTAGGAAGGTCGCGCTCGCGGCGCCGATTCGACCGATTCGACCGTGACGTCCCTGCCTGTCAGTGCAAAGAAAGGCCGAATAGCTTTTCAAGTTCACCCTTAACCTTTTTAAGTTCGGATTTTAAACGTTCATGTCGCCGAAGATGACGCCCTTCTGGGAGTCTGGCTGTAACGCCAACCGTGTGTGGACGGGGCGCTCAGCGGCGATCCACAGAAATTGCCTTGCAGAGTACTTGCTCGGCGGAGTGTGCCACAGTAGCACTGGACTGGCCTGGGAAGGTGCAACAACGGAACAGCCGCGTGCCGTGAGACCCATTCAAAGTGTTTGACTTGCCTGACACGCAGAAAATCTGGGACGGAGAGATGGCCCGAGGAGTTCAAAGAGGGTGTCAGTGGCCAGCGAGCGAACCAAGGGCTGTGAATTGATATGTGGATAGGTGTAAGTACTTCTTTCTACTTACCTTCCGACAAAGTCCGAACCCGAAGAAGAAAATAGCCGAAGTTCGGATGGCCCTGCCCCAATTGATGGGTGTGGATGAAATCGGTGTAGGCGTAGGTGGATCAGTGTAGGCCTAGGCGTTCCTGGCGGAGCTGTCCATTCTATTGGTACAATCCCTGTCAACCCCCATCAACCGGTCAACCGGTCAACCGGTCAACACCTCGCCACTTCGCAAACGAAGACAAATGAATATCCTCACTGGTTGCGGTCCGGGAGACAGGGCTTAAGCTCAATGTCACTCGCGCGTAGCACCATCAGATGCAATATATATCTCACTTGAGTACATGAAGCAGTCGCAGGATCTTCCCGTCTCACACTCACTGTCATCATATCATGGCCACCGAGCCCCCAGAAAACGACCAACCAGTGGTACTGGAACCGCTTAACAGTACCAATCAAGCCTTGATTAACCAACCTCAATCAATTCCTGCTCCAAGGTAAGCCTGTCACCAAGTCCAAGTCGCTCATCTACTCACTAGGGACATGGAATCACTCACAGTCATCTATTGACCCCCAACACCGCTGTTTCTGGTCATGTCGCCAACTTGCAGACCTGGTCGAATCTCGTTGATTTTCACATCGAGCACATGTCACCCCTGCACTCTGCTCTTGGTGGTCCCCCCACGTTTCACCCTCTGTTCCCCACCAAGCTGTATAATGGTGGAGACGCGTCCTCGTGTCCCCAACAAGAAATGGTCCATTACCCAGTTTCAGTGCCGAAAAACGAACACCACTACTTTATTCAAGCTCAATCCGTTGGGCCTGACCATTGGGACCTCCCAATCGACTCCAGCTTGAACACAGTGAGTATCGTGTCACCGTTTATCTTCTTTGTTCATTCGCGAACTCAAATGTTAAGATTTATTCCCAAACGCCCCGGCCCCCACGTGTCGCGGCCGGAGCCCGGGACGGCACAGCATCCTTGGGGAAGATGCCCCAAGAACCATATGGCAATCTCTCTGCAACCTCTATAGCCTGGACTCACGAGGTCCGCCAGGCAGCTTCGAGTCAGGCCGCTTGTCGCCAGCTCCACTCTCCGCGCGATGCTCCGCCATCCAAAACCCGCAGCTACAACAGGCCTGGGAGGGAACCTGCAGTCAAGTTCGAACCCGATGTTGTCAAGCTACAAGAGTCATGCAAACGCCACCGAGGGAGTTCATTCGCGGTCGACTGGATCGCTGTAGTGTTCAAGCACGGAGTGACCAAAGAAGCGCTGATTCGTCCTCTTGACTGCAACGAAGTCGACCAGATGGACTTCCCTGGTGGGTTTGAGCCGCGCCAGGCATATGACGGCTTTATCTCCCAGATTGGGGATTGGTACGAGTGTGGACTGTGCAAGGAGGGCAAGGAAACGCACTGGAAGAACAAGAAAGACGCACCGCGTCACCTCCGTAAATTTCACTTCGGCTTGAGGGACCAGTGTAGAATTTGGTGCGTTCGCTGAGCATCTCTCATGACAATTGATTGAATCCTGAGTATTCCCATTTCTCTTTGTAGCGGTAAATGTGTATATTCCAACGGCGAAATGAATGCCCATAGTTGCAGGCCTGCTGCTGTGACGAATAGATGAAGGTGGAAAGTTTGGTTGTTAATTTCGATTGCCTTTTTCGTTTACTTTGTTACCGGGTTGTTGTGAGGTTTTGAGGGTTTCACAAGTGGACTTAAGGGAGACCCGTGCTTGTGCGGTGTATGTGTGAATTGTGAAAGATTGAATAGAAACGTATTAGTATCTATGAAAGATCGCAAAACAGTAAGATATGGGTTTGCTATCCTGGACAGGAGCGTGGGAGTGTGCAAGGATGTCCTTCGTTCATATATGGAGGGAAAAGAAGCAAAACACAACTGAGTCCATCAGCGGAACAGTGCACCGTAGTGCGCCACGCGGGTGTAGGGGCCGTCGAGAAGACACTGTAACCGTAATAATTGTAGCAACTGAGGCCTCGTGTGATGTGACGGCCAAACCTGCGAGAAACGGAACGGAGGGCCGGCATGTGTGATGCGTGATGCCGGAAAACGGAGGTATGAAGAAACCAACACGGATGTGGTCTGAAACAAGACACCAGAGCTGTAAAAGGAAATCTGTCCATGTTTCAGGGTGAATTTTCAACTTGGCCTCGTTGCACTTGGACCATTGATAATAAAGGCACGCGAAAACCTGTCAAAATCATTATTCCCTGTAATATGTCCTAACAAACTGATCTCACCACCTATTTTACTGTTGCCATCACTGAGGAAATCGCATGAAACAACGGGCGTAGGTTGGCCGCGCAACGCAATGACCACAAAGCAAAGCAGGCTTTCAAAGAAGTCTCTGCTGCGCTGTGTGCTGAGAAATCAGCTGAGAAGCTACTTAGAGATGGCTCATCTTGACAAGGAAGGCAGCATTGTTGCCCCGATTGCTGATGGAGGCATTGCAGGAACTCAGAATGGAGTGGAAGTGATTGTTATTGATGACGTGTCTGATGATTCGGACATCGAAGTAATGAATGTGGACACCATGGATCTCGAGTCAGAGGTAGACTCAGAGTCAGACTCAATTATGTCTCCAGAAATAGATTTAGAGGTGTAACATTAGTTGCTAATACTTTAAAGTATTGAAAGGGCTCATATTCAGATCGATTTACATGATTTCAATCATTGCGCGCGTGCCGCTGACGTGACATCCTCTTTGAACTCCTCGACCATCTCTCCGTCCCGGATGTTTTGCGCGTCTGTCAGGTTAATAAGCACATTGAATAATGGGTCTCACGACATGCGTCTGTCTGGAAGCGACTTCTCCGCAGGAGCATAGGAAATGATTCTTCTTCTTTTCAGGCTTCTTTTCAGGCAAGAACTCATACGTCCAGTATGGCGGTGCAAGTCCGAGTAAGTCAGGTGTTGCAGGGCCAGCTGTTCCGTGATTCGAACATCGGAAGAACAACAGGTCTCCTTCTCTACCTCCCTCGCGTACCCACTTATGGCTACGCTCCTCGTGTTTTCACCCTCACCCACTGTCCGCTGCCCTGGCGGCGCAACTCG
>Ga0307515_10000886_pt1 | contig 68938 bp, 63 predicted proteins | sample 17_EM_MG_FD_194513 | JGI IMG/M metagenome (GOLD analysis project Ga0307515, IMG submission 194513) | Populus trichocarpa ectomycorrhiza microbial communities from riparian zone in the Pacific Northwest, United States - 17_EM | ecosystem: Host-associated > Plants > Roots > Unclassified | place... | reverse complement strand
GATCTCCTCGGTCACCGTCCCGTCGTCGAAGAAGGGCCGACCGGTACGCGTGTACAGAGACCCCGTGGGCCCGCCGTCCACGCCGAACCGCTTCGCCGCCGCCTCCGCGTCCCGGCACACCAGCGCCACCGCCCGCGAACCCATGTGCTTCTCCTCGCACACAACCCGCGCGACCCCGTCGTCGGCGTACTGCGCGAACGCCTCCGCCGGGTGCTCCAGATAGCCCTCGACGTGCGAGGTCGCCGTCGGGGCCATCGTCGGCGGCAGGTACGGCAGCAGGCGCGGGTCGACCGCGAAGCGGCTCATGACCTCCAGGGCCGCCGCCGCGTTCTCCTCGCGGACCGACACCCGGCCGGCGAGCCGGGTCTCCACCACCCGGCGGCCGTGCACGTCCGCCAGGTCGAGCGGGCGGCCGTCGTGGCCGCCGGGCGCCTCGGTGAGCAGCGGGCGGGTCGGCTCGTACCAGACCTGCTCGGCCGGTACGTCGACCAACTCCCGCTCCGGCCACCGCAGGGCGGTCAGCTTGCCGCCGAAGACGGCGCCCGTGTCCAGGCAGATGGTGTTGTTGAGCCAGCTGGCCTCGGGGACCGGGGTGTGGCCGTAGACGACGGCCGCGCGACCCCGGTAGTCCTCGGCCCACGGGTAGCGCACCGGCAGGCCGAACTCGTCGGTCTCGCCGGTGGTGTCGCCGTAGAGCGCGTGCGAGCGGACCCGGCCGGAGGTGCGGCCGTGGTACTTCTCGGGCAGGCCGGCGTGGCAGACCACGAGCCTGCCGCCGTCGAGGACGTAGTGGCTGACGAGTCCGTCGATGAACTCCCGCACCTGGGCACGGAATTCCTCGGTCTCCTCCTCCATCTGCTCGATCGTCTCGGCCAGGCCGTGCGTGTGCTGGACCTTGCGGCCCTTGAGGTAACGGCCGTACTTGTTCTCGTGGTTGCCCGGTACGCACAGCGCGTTGCCCGAGCCGACCATCCCCATCACGCGGCGCAGCACACCGGGCGAGTCGGGGCCGCGGTCGACGAGGTCGCCGACGAAGACGGCCGTGCGGCCCGCCGGGTGGACGCCGTCGTCGTAGCCCAACTTGCCGAGCAGGGTCTCCAGTTCGGCGGCGCAGCCGTGGATGTCGCCGATGATGTCGAAGGGGCCGGTGAGGTGGGTCAGGTCGTTGTAGCGCTTCTCGGTGACGATCGTGGCGTGGTCGATCGCCTCGACGCCCCGCAGGATGTGCACCTTGCGGAAGCCCTCGCGCTCCAAGCCCCTTAGGGAGCGCCGGAGTTCGCGGGTGTGGCGGGTGATGACACGGCGGGGCATGTCGGCGCGGTCGGAGCGGGAGGCGTTGCGCTCGGCGCACACCTCCTCCGGTACGTCGAGCACGATGGCGATGGGCAGCACGTCGTACTGCTTTGCCAGGTCGATCAGTTGGCGTCGGCCGTCCTGCTGGACGTTGGTCGCGTCGACGACCGTGCGGCGGCCGGCGGCGAGGCGCTTGCCCGCGATGTAGTGCAGGACGTCGAAGGCGTCCCGGCTGGCGCTCTGGTCGTTCTCGTCGTCCGCGACCAGGCCCCGGCAGAAGTCCGAGGAGATGATCTCGGTCGGCTTGAAGTGCCGGTGCGCGAAGGTGGACTTGCCGGAGCCGGAGGCGCCGATCAGCACCACGAGGGAGAGGTCGGTGACGGGCAGGACGCGCCCTTTGTTCTGCGTCTCGGTCATGCCGCCTTCGCCTCCTTCGTGGTCTGCTGCTGGACTGCGCTCATGGTGAAGACAGCCATCTGGGTGGGCGGTCCCACCTCGGGGTCGTCGGGTCCGACCGGTACGAACTCGACGTCGTAGCCGTGCCGTTGGGCGACCTTCCCGGCCCACTCCCCGAACTCCGCGCGGGTCCACTCGAAGCGGTGGTCGCGGTGCCGGACGTGTCCGGCGGGGAGGGTCTCCCAGCGGACGTTGTACTCGACGTTCGGGGTGGTGACGACGACCGTCCTGGGGCGGGCGGCGCCGAACACCGCGTACTCCAGGGCCGGCAGTCGGGGCAGGTCGAGGTGCTCGACGACCTCGCTGAGCACGGCGGCGTCGTAGCCCTTGAGGCGGTTGTCGGTGTAGGCGAGCGAGCTCTGGAAGAGCTGGACGCGTGCGGCCTGCCGCTCCCCCATGCGGTCGAGCTTGAGGCGGCGGCTCGCGATGGTGAGCGCGCGCATCGACACGTCGGTGCCGACGATCTCCGTGAACCGGGTGTCCTTGAGCAGCGTGTGCACCAACTGGCCCTGCCCGCACCCGAGATCGAGCACGCGGGCGGCACCGGACGCCTTGAGCGCCTCGACGATGGCGTCCCGGCGCTGCACGGCGAGCGGTGTCGGCTTCTCCTCGGCCTCCGTCTCCGGCTCGACGGCGTTGTCGATCTCCTCGACCTCGCTGTCGTCGGCCTCGGCGAGCCGCACCAGTTCCAGCCGCTCCATCGCCTCCCGGGTGAGGGACCAACGGCGGGACAGATAACGGCTGGTGATGAGCTTCTGCTCGGGGTGCGTGGGCAGCCAGCCCGCACCGGCGCGCAGCAGTTTGTCGACCTCGTCGGGCGACACCCAGTAGTGCTTGGCGTCGTCGAGGACCGGGAGCAGGACGTACAGGTGGCGCAGTGCCTCGGCGAGGGTCAGCGTCTCCGACTCCAGTACGAGACGGACGTAGCGCGAGTCGCCCCACTCGGGGAACTCGGCGTCCAGCGCGACCGGTTCGACGGTGACCGTCCAGCCGAGCGGCGCGAAGAGTTGCCGTACGAGGTCGGGGCCGCCGCGCGCGGGCAGCGCGGGCACCTCGATGCGCAGCGGCAGCGGCTGCTCCGCGCGCTCGGGGCGGGCGTTGCACACGCCCCGCATGGCGCTGGAGAAGACCGCGCTGAGCGCGACGGCGAGCAGTGAAGAGGCCGCGTACGGACGGTCGTTGACGTACTGCGCGAGTGCCGCGTCGGGTGCGCCGCCGCGTCCCTTGCCCTTGCCGCGCCGGACCAGCGCCACCGCGTCGACCTCCAGCAACAGCGCCGCCGTGCAGCGCTCGGGATCCGCCTCGGGGTAGAGGACGTACGCCTTGCCGTAGGAGGTGGAGAACGCCTGCGCCTTGTCGGGATGCTTGTGCAGCAGGAAACCGAGGTCGGTGGCGGGGCGTTCGGGGGTGCCGGTGGTACTGATCGTCAGGAACACGGTGGGTCTGCCTCGAAACGTCTTCTGAGCCTCTGAGCTGGGAAAGCGCGCCGCCCCTGAACTCGGGGAGCGCGTCCGCCCAACGTACAGGGAACATCCCTGACCTACTCAGGCATTTTCCCTCCCCCGCGACGGGGAGCGTGAGCCGTACGCGGGTCCGAACATCACGAGGAGCACCAGGTCCTCGGTCACTTCGGTGAATCGGTGCTCTTCACCGGCCGGCACGAAGATCACCGCCCCGGGACCCACCTCGGCCGTCCGGCCCGGTGTCTCGATCCTGGCGCGTCCGGCCGTGACGACATAGATCTCGTCCTCGGTGTGCGGGCTCTGGGTGTCCAGCCCGCCGGCCGGGATGCAGTACGTCCCCACCGACAGATCCGCCGTCCGCAGCTGTTCGACCCAGTCATTGCCCGCTTCGCCGGGATGCGTCCACACGCCCGCGCCCTTGATGATCTCCATGACGGGACCCTAGTGCTCGTCCCGGAGAGGGCAACACCCTTGAAATGATCAGCGGTTGTTGTGTCGCCGGGGGCAGGGCTGGTAGGACTGTGGCGCGCCGTCACCGTCACATGTTCGATTCTGCGGGGGTTCATGTGGTCGCCACGGCCTTCACCTCCTCGCCGCGGCAGCGTCCCGATGGACCGCCCCCAACTCGGCCGCGGCTTCCGGCAGTTGCCCGGCGGGCCGCGCAGCACGGGCTGGTGCTGGCCGCCGTCTCGGTGACCGTGTTGCTGTGTGCGACGGCACTGGCCGCGCTCGCGGGGCTGGCGGGCAGTTCGGTGCAGGCCGGGGCCGTGCGGCGGCTGGCGGCCGACCCCAACGCGCAGGTGAACGTCAACGCGTCCTACCGCGCCGGGGGAATGGCCGTCGCCGACCGGGATGTACGGGCCGCCGCGGAGCGGGTGTTCGCCGGGGTGCCGCAGCGGACGTATGTCGGACTGCTGGGCACGTCGGCGGTGTCGGTGACGGGGATCGACGGGGTCGTGGGGCCGCCGCGTGGTCCGGGCGGCAGTGGGCTGCATCCGGTCGCGGTGCAACACACGGCCGGATTCGGGGAGTTGGTCGCCGGGCGGTGGCCCGCCGGTACGGCCGACGCACCGGCCGATGCGTTCACCTCGCTGCCCGATGTCCCGGTCGCCACCGGGTCCACCGCGCCGGTCGACACGGCGGTGCCCGACGCGCTCGCCAAACGCCTTGATCTCAGGCCCGGTTCGCGCCTTCGGGTGCAGGACGCCTTCAGCCGTGTCATGACGCTGCGGGTCACCGGGGTCTTCCGGGCGACCGGTGCGGTCGGGTTCTGGCCCGCGATGGCCGGCGATCTGACTCAGGACGGGACCACCGACCAGGGCCTGTTGGTGGTCTCGGCGGCGGCGCTGAACGGCAGCGCCGTCCTGAACGGCCATCTGACGGCCCACTGGAGTGTGCAGCCCGACCTCTCCCGGCTCGACGCGGACCGCCTCGCCGGCCTGCGCGACCGGCTGCGCGCGTTCTCCGGCAGCCAGAGCGGGGTGTCCGTGTTCGGCGGGCGGCAGCCGTCCCTCACCGACCTCACCGTGGCCTCCGGACTGCCGGGCGCGATCGACGAGTTGACGGTGCCGACGGTGGCGGCCCGCTCCTCGCTGTACCTGCCGAGCGTGCTGCTGGCGGTCCTCGCCCTGGCCACCCTGGTACTGGCCGCCCGCCAGCTGACCGAACGCCGGCGGGACGAGCTGGCCCTCCAACAGGCAAGAGGCGCGGGCACGTTGAGGCTGCTGCGCGGTGCGACGGCCGAGTGGGCACTCACCGGCGTACCGGCCGCGCTCGTCGCGCCCTTCCTGGCCGGGCTGCTGCACTCCGGCAGCCGGGGCGCCGACGCGTGGGCGGCCGTAGGTCTGACCCTGCTGGTGCACGCGGTGGCGGTGCTGCTGCCCGTGCTGCCGTCGACGCGCTCGCGGCCGGCCCGTGGCGCGCGGGCCGCCGCCGCGCAGCGGCTGGGCGCGGACCTGGCGCTGCTGGCCGTGGCGGCCCTGGGGTATCTGGAGCTACGGCGGCACCACTCGCTGATCGCCGATGTGGGTACCGGCAGCGCGTCCGCCGACCCGGTGCTGGTCCTGGTGCCGACCCTGGTGGCCGGCGCCGCCGCACTGCTTCTGCTACGGCTGCTGCCGCTGACCTCGCTGCTGCTGGACGCGTTCGGGCGGCGTAGTCGAGGACTTGTACTCGCCCTGGCCGGTTGGCAGTTGAGCCGACGGGCCGCGCGCAACGCGGGGCCGGTGGTGCTGATGTGCCTGGCCGTGTCGGTGAGCGCCTTCGCCACCACCGCGCTGGCCTGCCTGGGCGGACTGGCGTCCGAGCAGGCCGCGTTCACCGTCGGCGCGGACGTACGGATCGATCCGACGGCGGACGACGATTACCCCGCCGCCGTGCTGGCCGCCGCCTACCGCGCGCTGCCGGGGGTGACCGGCGTGCGGCCGGTGACACGGGCGACGGTGAACCTGCCCGGCGGCGCCACCGAAGACCTGGTCGGCACGGTCGGCGGGCCCGCGCCCCGCACCCAGTCGCCGGTCGTGCCCGGGATACCGCTGCCCGGGCGGCCGACCGCGCTGCTGCTGGACGAGCGGCTGGACAGCGACGGCAGCCGGGTGGCGCCGGGGCTGGAGTTGACCGTGCAGGACGCGGCCGGTCTCGTCAGCGTCGTACCGGCGCGGCTGCCGACCGCCGACGGGGCCCGGCACACCGTCGTGGTGCCGCTCGACGTGGCGCTGAGCGGCGGCCATCCGCGGGCGTATCCGCTGACGGTGACCGCCGTCGCGGTCCTCCCGCAGCCGGGCACGCCTCCCGCGCGGCTGGACCTGGACCTGATCCGCGTCGGTGCGCGGGAAACCGGGAGCACCTCCGACACCTGGGTCTCCCGGCTGCCCGGCGGGCAGGTCTGGTCCGACGGCACGGACCACGCCGCCGACTCCACCGAGGGTGCCTGCAAAGGGAAGTTGACCGACATCTACAACCCCGGCACGCCCGGGGTGTGCTCGATCGTCGCCGGCGGCTCGGCAGTGCTCCGGACGACCGTCAGCACCGGCATCCGTCCCTCCCAGGCGATCTCGGACTCCTTCGGCGGTCTGTCCGACAGTGACTACGACACGCTGCCCGGCAGCCAAGTGCGGCTCGTGGCAGGCCCGTTGGGCGGTCCGGCGCCGCTTCCGGTACGCGCCGACGCCTCGACGCTGCGCGCCGCCCGCCTGCACGTGGGCAGCACCACGACACTCGACCTGGGCGGCGGCCGGGTCACCGCCAGGATCGTCGGCCGCGTCGGCGCGACGCCCGGACTGGGCCGCGGACAGGGGCACTTGATCGCCGACCAGCGCCAACTCGCCACCGCGCTCACGCTGTCCGGTGCCGATCGGCAGGACCCCGCGTTCTGGTGGCTGAGCAGCACCGACAGCGCGCGTACGGCCGCGGCCGCCGAGGCGCAGCCCGCGCTGGGCGCCGTCACCACCACGGCACGCACCGCCGCGTCCCTCCAGAGCGACCCGTTCCGCGCCGGGTTGCGCCGGGTACTGGAGTTGGTCCGCTACCTGGCCCCCGGGTTCGCGGTCATCGCCTTCACCGTGCACGCGGTGGTCTCCACCCGGCAGCGCCGCAAGGAGTTCGCGCTGCTCCGGGCGATCGGCGTCCGCGCGGCCGGCCTGTCCGCGCTGCTCGGCGCCGAACAGGTGGGTCTGGCGCTGTTCGCGGTGATCCCGGGGGCGTTGATGGGCATGGCCCTCGCGTCGGCGGTACTGCCCCTGGTCACCGTGGACGACAGCGGCGAGGCTCCCTATCCGCCGCTGCCACAGGTCATTCCCTGGGGCACGGTCGCGCTGACCGCGGTGGCAACTGCCCTGGCGATCAGCGCGGTTGTGCTGGGGCTGGCGCGGTTGTTGGCCCGGGTGGATCTGGTGCGGGTGCTGCGGGCGGGGGAGGACCGGTGAGCCGTGCGGCCGGACAGGGGCGGACGGTGGCCCAACCCGCGGGCGCAGGCCCGGTGTTGACGCGACCGGTGCGGCCGGGCACGGCAGGAAAGGGCGCACAGTGACTCGAACCATGGACACGGACGCGGCGGTGACACGCCCCGTGCGGCCCGGCGCAGCCGTGACCCGGCGTCTGATCCGGAAGGAATCCCGCGGTGACCTGCCGATGCTGGCCTGTCTTGCCGTGCTGGTCCTCGTGCTGACGGCGCTGTGCGCCTGGGCCCCCGCGCTCGCGGGTCGTCAGGAGGACCGGGCGCTGCGGCAGCGCGTCGACGCCGCGCAGGGCCAGGCGCCCCTGATCAGCCTGAGCACCACACCGGCGGTCTTCAACACCTCACCGCCCTCCGTGGACATGGCCGCCCTGCTCGCCGCCGGCCGCACCCTCACCCACCCGCTCAGCGGCGCCGCCGCGCGGCACCTGTCGTTCACCGGCGGCGGCAGCTACGACTACGACCCGGCGTCCCTGCTCTCCCCCCGGCCGCCGGGCCCGGCGAGCACGAGCACCCAGCTGACGGTCAGCTATCTGCCGTCCGCGCGGGCTCATCTCCGCTACGTCAGCGGTCGCGCGCCCGCCGATCACACACCGCTGACCACCGCGCCCCAGATCGGGCTGTCGCAGGCCACCGCGCGGGCGCTCGGCGTCCGGACCGGCAGTCGGCTGAGCGTGGAGTTCCCGAAGACGCCGGGGGCCCAGAACACCGCGCCCGACGCGGAGTTGGTGGTGAGCGGGGTCTACCGCACCGAGGCCGCGACCGACGGTTTCTGGACCGGCCGGGAGACGTTGGACCAGCCCTCGCGCTACCAGGCGGAGCGTTCCGCCGGCACGGTGCTCGCCGTGCGCGGCCTCGTCGGCCGCGACGCCGCCGACCTGTTGGCCGGTGCCGGGGTGGGCGGCCCCCGGGTGACCTGGCAGTTGCGCGCCGACCTCTCCGGCGCGGCGCTCGACCGGGCCCGCGCGCTCACCGGGCCGCTCTCCCACTTCGGCGCGGACCTGAGCGCCGCCCTGTGCCAGGGCAGCGACTGGGTCACCGGCGACATCGCCTGCCAGGTCGGCGACCAGTCCACCCAGTCCCTGCTGGTGACCGACTCCCTCACACCGCTGCTCACCACGTTCACCGCTCAGGACCAGCAGGCCAGGGCCCTCGCGACATACGCCGTCGACGCGCTCGCCGCGGTCGCGCTGGCCACCGTGGCCGTCGCGGTACGGCTGCTGCTGCGCCGCAGGCAGCCGCATCTGCGGTTGCAGCGCGCGCGGGGCGCGTCCACCGCCCGGCTGGTCCTGCTGCGCTGCGCCGTGGCCTGGCCGGTGGTGCTGATCGCCGCGCTGCTCGGCTGGGCGGGCGGCGCGTACCTCGCCCCCACCGGCACCTCCGGCTCCCCGCAACCGCTCCCCGCCGCTCTCACCACCGCGGTGGTGCTGCTGACGGTGCCGCTGATGACCTGGCTCGCGGTCCGCGAACCCCGCAGACCCGGCCGACTGCGCCGCACCCGCCGCAGAACCGCCGTGGGCCGACGCCTGGTCCTGGAACTGACGGTGCTGCTCGCGACGGCGGCCGGCGTGGCCGCGCTCCGCTCCCAGGGCCCGGACGGAATCCTGGGCGCGGTACCGGTTCTGGTGGCGCTCGCCGTCGTACTGATCCTGCTGCGCGTCTATCCGCTCGTCCTGCGTCTGGTCCTACGGCAGACCCGGCGCGGCCGGGGCGTGGTGGGCTTCGTCGGGGCGGCCCGGGCCGCGCATGACGCACCGGCGACCGGACTGGCCCTGTTCGTCCTGGTGTTGACCCTGGGCACGGCGGTGTTCGGCGGCCTCGTACAGCGGACGGTCGACGACGGGCTGACCACGGGGGCGGCCTGGAGCACCGGCGCGGACGCGAGCGCGACGGTCGCGGGGACCGTGGCTCCCGGCGGCACAACTGCTGTCGCCCCCACCGGAATTCGGACCGCCCTCCAGCACCTGCGCACCCTCGACCTCGCGGGACAGGCCGACGGCGCGGTGGTCTCCCAGGTCGCCGTGATCACCGTCGATCCCCGTCAACTGGCCGTCATCGCCCCGAAGTCACCGCTGGCCGACGCCCTGCTGACCGGACTCGCCACCACCCCGCCGGGAACCCGGCTCGACGCGAGCGTCCCTCTCCCCTCCTTCCTCTCCCCCGGCCTGCGGGCGCGCGAGCGCACCGGTGGCTTCACCACCACCGTGGTGACCCAGGGGCAGCCCCCGGTGAACCTCACCCTCAAGCCGGTCGGCACCCTCACCGACGCCGAACTGCGCGACCCCCTCCTCGGCCCGGTCACGGCCCAACTCCCGGAGGGGACACCGATGTTGATCACCACCGCGACCGCCGATCACCTGCTGTCCGCACAGGCCTCGGGCAGCACCGTCCTACTCCTCAAGGGCGACGGCAAAAGCGACGGCGAGAGCGGTGCCAGTCCTACGGCACTGCGGTCGGCGGCGGCCAAGGCGCTCGGGCCGCTGGCCCGGATCCGGGTCCGCGCCGAGACGCTGGGCGCCCTGCGCGCGGACGGCCTGACACAGGGCCTCGGCACGCTCTACACGACCGGTTCGATCCTGGCCGCGCTGTCCGGCCTGCTCGCGCTCGCCCTGGAACTGACCCTCACCTCCCACGAACGCAGCCGCACCACCTCGTTCCTGCGCACACTCGGCCTCGGCGGCAGGGAAGCCGGGGCGATCCACTTCCTGCAACTGCTGCCGCTGGCGGTGGCCTCGGCGGTGGGCGGCACGCTGCTCGGCCTGCTCGAACCTCGGCTCCTGGCAGGGACGTTGGACCTACGGCAGTTCACCGGCGGCCCGGCCCAACCGGCGCTGCACACCGACTACTCGCTGACCGTCGCCCTCGTCGCCGGCGCGACCGCGCTGATCCTGGCCGCCGCGGCAACAGAGACAGTCCTCGCCCGCAGACGCCGCCTGGGAGCGGTACTCCGCCTGACCTGAACGCCCGCTGACCTGAACCTCCCTTGGGGGCAAGCCGGTTACTGCACGCGCTCCGTACCGTCGGTGCCATCTGCGGCGTCCGCCTCGGACTTCGCCCGCCGCGCGGCCTCGTCGGGCCACACGCCGATGTGGTCGCTCTCCAGCGCCAGCCGCACCCGCTTGCGCAGGTGCAGGCGCTCGGTGAACTCGCCGGGCAATTGCAGCCGGCCACTGGCGTCCAGTACGGCGTACTCCTCGGCGGTGCGCACCTCGACGCCGTCCTCGCCGGTGGCGACCCGCCTCAACACCTCCGTGGAAGTACGGCCGTTGCGGATCCGTACGGTGCGCTGGACCTGCTCGGACACCAACGCGTCGTGGGTCACCACGATCACGGTGACGCCCAGCTCCTCGTTGGCCCGGCGCAGCGCGGCGAAGACCTCGTCGCTGGTGGCGGTGTCGAGTTCGCCGGTGGGTTCGTCGGCGAACAGCACCCGGGGCTCGTTGGCGTTGGCCACGGCGACGGCGACCCGCTGCTGCTCACCGCCAGAGAGGGTGTCGGGGGTGCGGTCCCGGCAGTGCCCGACGGACAACAGGTCGAGCAACTCCTCGGCGCGGTCCCGCCGTTGGGACCGCTTGATCCCGGTGTACGTCATCGGCAGCATCACGTTCTCGGCCGCCGTGAGGTAGGGCAACAGGTTGCGGGAGGTCTGCTGCCAGACAAAACCCACGGTGCTACGGCGGTAGTCGAGCCGCTCCCGGCGTTTCATCGCCAGCAGGTCGTGCCCGGCAACCTCGGCCGCACCCGCGGTCGGCACGTCCTGGCCGGAGAGGATGCCCAGCAGGGTGGACTTGCCGGAGCCGGAGGCCCCGATCACCGCGATCATCTCGCCCTGGGCCACGGTGAGATCGAGCCCCTGGAGGGCCTGCACCTCGACGCCCTCGGTCTGGTAGATCCGCACCAGGTTCTCGCAGACGACAAGACCCTCCTCGCGCCGAGGGGCTGCGGCCTCGGTGGCCCGGCGCCGCAGCTCGGCCAAGTCCGGTGCCCCGGTGGGCTGTTGGTGAACTGCCACACGGTCCCCCGAGGAGATGAAGTCTGCGGAAGTGAGGTCTGCGGATCACGATGTCGGACAGCGGCCAGGGTAGTGCGGGTAGTGCGGGTAGTGCCGAGGACCGACGACACGGTCAGTCGTCGTCGACGATCCGCCCGTCGCGGAGTTCCAGCACCCGGTCGGCCAACGCGAGGAGTTGGGTGTCGTGGGTGGCGACGAGGGCGGTGACCGATTCGCTGCGGACGACGGCGCGCAGCAGGTCCATCACGGTGAGACCGGTGTCCGCGTCGAGCTGTCCGGTGGGTTCGTCGGCGATGATCAGGGCCGGGTTGTTGGCGAGCGCGCGGGCGATCGCGACCCGCTGCTGCTGACCGCCGGACAGCTCACCGGGACGCTGGTCGGCATGGTCGGAGAGACCGACCAGAGACAGCAACAGGCCGACGCGGGCCTCGCGTTCGCGGGCCGGGACCTTCCGCAGGCGCAACGGCACCCCGACGTTCTCGGCGGCGGTCAGAATCGGGATGAGGCCGAAGGACTGGAAGACGAAGCCGATCCGGTCGCGGCGCAGCGCCAGCAACTCGTCGTCACCGAGCCCGGCCAGGTCGGTGCCGTCCAGCGTGATCCGGCCACCGTCCGGGGTGTCCAGCCCGCCGACCAGGTTGAGCACGGTGGTCTTCCCGGACCCGGATCGCCCCCGGAGCGCGACGAGTTCACCGCGCGGCACGCTGAAGGAGACACCGCGCAGGGCATGGACGGCGGTGTCACCGCTGCCGTAGCTCCGGCGCAGATCCTCGACCACCACCATCGCGCCACCCGGTGTCCCGACCTCCGCGACAGCACCGCGCCCACTGACCTGTTGTTCGCTCACACGCCCTCCCCCGCCCCGCCCCCGTCCTGCAACCGCACCGTACGGTACGCCCGCTGCCCCGCCCAACTACCGCACAGGGCAGGCGAATCGCACCCTCGGCCATCACGCCGACCCGGCCGCCAGCCGCTCCACCGTCGTGACCGTCTGGTCGAGGATCGTGTCGTAGAGGCGGGCGTGGGCGGCGGGCAGCCCGGCGAGGAGGGGGCGCAGGGCGTCGGCCGTGGGGTCGGGGCGGGGGAGGTCGTCGAGCAGGGCCGTCATCTCCTCGTCCGGCCTGCGGTACCCCTCGTAGACGGCGTGGCCGAGCATCGTGGACGAGATCAGCGCCACGGCGAGGGCGAGGTCCTCGTCGGAGAGTCCGGCCGGGGTGAGGATCTCGCGCAGCCGGGTCAGGCCGGGGATCCAGGCGGGGTGCCGGGTCGTCGTCATGTACGGCATGAGCTGTGGGTAGGGGCGGAGGTTGGCCTGGGCCGCCCGCATCCAGGCGCGGAGGCGGTCCGGCCAGGGGCCGTCGGCGATGGGGGCGCGCCGCATGGCTTCCAGGACGTGGTCGGCGGTCGCATGGAGGAGGGCGTCGCGGTCCGGGAAGTAGCGGTAGAGGGCCATGGGGGCGGCGCCGACGACATCGGCGACGCGCTTGATGGTGAGGGAGACGGCCGGTTCGGCGAGCAGTACCTCGACCGCGCCCTCGACGATCCGCTCCCGCGACAGCCGGGGCGGGCGCCCCCTGCCCCGGCGGCCGGAACCCGTCGCCACCTGCGCCATTCGCTGCACCTCTCCGTCCACGGCAGCCGTGCCCGGACAAGGGAAGGCTACCGCTCCGGCACTTCCCGATCTCACCTCCGCCTATTTTGCGTACGTCATACGAAAAACATGCCAGACTCATTTCGTCCAGCCCCGTGTCGCACGCCCCTGCACGCACCAGCCGGAGGCTTCGTCATGTCCGCGTCCAGCTCCCCCTCCCCACCCGTTCCCGTCGAGGGGGTCGGTTCGTCCCGCTCCGGCGCTGTCGTCTGGGTCCTGGCGCTCGGCGGGATCACCGTCTCGCTGATGCAGACGCTGATCATCCCGATCGTGCCCGAACTCCCCAAGCTGCTGAACTCCTCACCGTCCGACGCCACTTGGGCGATCACCGCGACCCTGCTCGCCGGTGCCGTGGCCAACCCGGTGGTGGGGCGGCTCGGGGACATGTACGGCAAGCGGCGGATGCTGTTGCTAAGCCTGGTCCTGCTGATCGTCGGGTCCGTGATCGGCGCGCTCAGCGACACGCTCGTGCCGATGATCGTCGGACGGACGTTCCAGGGCGTCTCGATGGCCGTCATCCCGCTCGGCATCAGCATCATGCGGGACGAACTGCCGCCCGAGCGGCTGGGATCGGCGACCGCGCTGATGAGTGCGTCGCTGGGCGTGGGCGGTGCGCTCGGGCTGCCGACGGCCGCGTTCATCGCCGAAAAGGCGGACTGGCACGTGCTGTTCTGGACGGCGGCGGTGCTCGGCGGTGTCGTGGCCGCGCTCGTCGTGACGCTCGTACCGGAGTCGGCGGTGCGCAGTGGCGGCCGGTTCGACGTGGTCGGCGGTGTCGGGATGTCCATCGGCCTGGTGTGTCTGCTGCTGGCCATCTCCAAGGGTGCGGACTGGGGTTGGGGCAGCGGCACGACAACGGGCCTGTTCGCCACGGCGGTTGTGGTGCTGCTGGTGTGGGGCTGGTGGGAGCTGCGTACCGTACGGCCGCTGGTCGATCTGCGCACCAGCGCGCGCCGCCAGGTGCTGCTCACCAACCTCGCGTCCGTGGTGTTCGGCTTCGCCATGTTCGCGATGTCGCTGGCCGTGCCGCAACTGCTCCAACTGCCCACGTCCACCGGCTACGGCCTCGGCCAGACCGTGCTCGCGGCCGGGCTCGCGCTGGGCCCCTCCGGCCTGGTGATGATGGCGACCGCCCCGCTCTCCGCCCGGATCTCGGCGGCGGCGGGCCCCAAGATCACCCTCATGCTGGGCGCGCTGATCGTGGCCGCCGGTTACGGCCTCGGGGTCGTCATGATGGCCGCGGTCTGGCAGGTCGTGGTGGTGTGCTGCGTGATCTCCGCAGGGGTCGGTTTCGCCTACGGCGCGATGCCCGCGCTCATCATGGGGGCCGTGCCGCTCTCCGAGACGGCCGCCGCGAACAGCCTCAACAGCCTGATGCGGTCCATCGGTACGTCCGCCTCCAGCGCCGTCGCCGGAGTCGTCCTGGCCCATATGACGACGAGCTTCGGCTCCCTGACCGTCCCTTCCCACAACGGCTTCCGCGTGATCATGGGCATCGGTTCGGCGGCGTCCCTGGCGGCCCTGCTGCTGGCGGCGTTCCTGCCGGGGCGGCGGGTCCCGGCGGACGTGGGGGTGCCTGCTGCGGCCTCCGCCGGAGCGGGGGCGCGGAGGTAGGTGTCCTGAAAAAGTGTGTCAGTTTCGCCGAAAGTGTCACACTTTTTCAGAGAGGGGTGGGGGCGACGGCCGTGCGGCGGACAGGGTCCGACACCCCGCCCGCGTCACGTACGTCGGCTACGACAGCTGAGCCTGCACCTGGGCCGAGATGAGCTCCAGGTGGTCCAGGTCGGCGAGGTCGAGGATCTGGAGGTAGAAGCGCCGGGAGCCGATCTCGGCGTAGCGGCCGATCTTGTCGACGACCTCGGACGGGGTGCCCGCGAGGCCGTTCTCCTTGAGTTCGTCGACCTCGCGGCCGATCGCGGCGGCGCGGCGGGCGACCTCCTGGTCGTCCTTGCCGACGCAGACCACAAGGGCGTTGGAGTACACGAGGTCGTCGGCCTTGCGGCCGACCGCCTCGGCGGCGGCGCGGACCCGGCCGAACTGCCGCTCACTGTCCTCGATGGAGGCGAACGGCATGTTGAACTCGTCGGCGAACCGCGCCGTCAGCTTCGGGGTGCGGCTCGCGCCGTGACCGCCGATCAGTACCGGGATCTTCGCCTGCGCCGGCTTGGGCAGCGCGGGCGAGTCGGTGAGGTCGTAGTGCGTGCCGTGGAAGTCGAAGGTGTCGCCGGGCTTGGTCGCCCACAGCCCGGTGACGATCGCGAGCTGCTCCTCCAGGCGCGCGAACTTCTCCTTGGGGAAGGGGATGCCGTACGCCGTGTGCTCCTGCTCGAACCAGCCCGCGCCCAGGCCGAGTTCGACCCGGCCGCCCGACATCTGGTCGACCTGCGCGACCTGGATGGCGAGGACGCCGGGGAGACGGAAGGTGGCGGCCGTCATCAGGGTGCCCAGGCGGATGCGCTTGGTCTCCCGGGCGAGGCCGGCCAGCGTGATCCAGGCGTCGGTGGGACCGGGGAGTCCGTCACCGGAGCCCATGGCGAGGTAGTGGTCGGAGCGGAAAAAGGCGTCGAAGCCGAGGTCCTCGGTGGCCTTGGCCACGGCGAGCAAGGTGTCGTAGGTCGCCCCCTGCTGGGGCTCGGTGAAGATGCGCAGATCCATGGTTCCATCCTGCACGCTCGGGTCCCGGTCAACCTCACCGGTCCCACCCGCCCATCTCGTGCCCGGTCGGGTGAAATTGCGTCAACCGTGCGCACGGGGGGCGCCCGCGCCAGTGACCGGCCCCGTTGATGATCGTTGGCTCGGGCGGAGCCGGACCGCCCGGATTCCCGCCTCCTCCTCGCCGGGGAGGCCACGGGCCGAGGAGGCCGTCATGTCCGAAGAAGCCGTGCCGCAACAGGGCGGACCTGCACAACCCAAGGGGTTGTTGCAGCAGATGGAGGAGCTGATGGCGTCCCTGAACGCGGACCTGTCCGCCCTGGACGCGGACCTGCAGTCGGCCGGAACCACGGAGCCGACACCATCAGCACAGGCCACGTGAGGCGCCCCTGAAGGGGCGCGGGGAACTGCGCGACCAGCCACGACGGCGTCGCGCAGACCCTACAAACCGCAACCAACAGGGCACTCCCCCCGCACCGTCACCCCGCCTCCCGCTCCGGTATCGCCGCAGCGTCCCGATCCGCCAGTCTTCGGAGCATCTCCAACACCCGGTCCCGGGACTCGTCCGCCGCGTCGATCGCCTCCATGCACTGCCAGTACGCCCCCTCGTCGTCCGCCGCGCAGGCGATGCCGACGAGGGCGATACCGACCTCGCCCAGCAGGATGCCGAGGCACAGCAGAGCGAGGCGCGCATCACCCAGCTCAGTGAGCTGGGCCGCGCGTAAGTCCTCGATGGCCAGCACCGGGGTGTCCAGCACTCCGCAGCCCCGGCCCGCCAACTCGGTCAACCCCAGTGCCTCGCCCCGCAGTTCGGGCGGCCCGAAGACCGCGAGGCGGCTGCCTATCGCCTGGGCGAGGGCCTGCGCCTGCCACACCTCCGTCATGGTCTGAGACACGTCGCCGCTTCCGGCCAGGGCGCGCCTGCTCGTCACGATGAGCCGCATCGCGTCCATGCGCTGCCCCCGTCATATCCCGACGTGCTGTGCGCACGTCCGCCCGAACTCCCTTGTCCACTACCCAGAGTGAGAGTCCCTGAGACGAAAAGCCAGAGGAAGGCGGAAATCTGTGGACAACAAATCGGCTGCGGACAGATGAATGACTCCGGAGAGTGAAAATGGACGCGCGGACTCCCCCAATCGATCGCCTACGGCGAGGACTTGTCGGCTACGACGCCGGAAACCTGCCCTCGTTCCGGTCGATCTTCGCGTCCAGCGCGGCGAGCGGGTCGATGCCGAGCACCTCGCACAGTTGCAGCAAGTACGCGAGCACGTCGGCGACTTCGTCCCGCACCCGGTGCGCGCTGTCCGGGTCGTCCATGACCCGCGTCGACTCCTCGGGGGTCAACCACTGGAAGACCTCGACGAGTTCGGAGGCCTCCACGCTGAGCGCGGAGGCGAGGTTCTTGGGGGTGTGGTACTGCTGCCAGTTCCGCGCGGCCGCGAACTCGGCCAGTCTGTGCTGCAGTTTCGCCACGTCGAGATGTTCTGTCACGGGTCCAGGTGTACCACTGTGACCCCGTCGATCCGGGTGGCCCAGGACGCGTCGCTCACCGCGCCGACCAGCCGGATGTGCCCGCGCTCGCACATCCGCGCCGCGAGCCGCAGCAGTTCGGTCCGTTGCCGTACGTCGAGTGCCCGGTCGAGGCCGTCGGCGAGGACGGTCAGGGTCTGCATCGCGGCCGGGACCTCGCCGGGCGGGTCGATCTCCAGCACCCCGGGGCCGGTGAGGAGCACCAACGCGAGTGCCGCGTAGCGGAGTTCACCGTCGCCGAGTCGTTCGAAGCCGGTGCGTAAGCCGTCGCCCCGGTCGAGCACCGCGCGGAGCATCCCGTCGCGGAGTGGTTCCGCGAGCACGTCCACCACGGGTCCGGCGCATCCGGTACGCACCGAGGTGACGAGTTGCCCGTGCCGTCGCCCGCATTCGCTCCGGGTGCGCCACAGCACGTCGGCGAGGTTGCCGCAGTCCCGCAGCAGCCGCCCGTCGCCCATCGGTACGGCGTCGCGCATCCGCTCGGGCACCGGATCGCAGGCGAAGACGGAGCGCAGGGCGACCACCATCTGCTCGGCGGCGGCGAGGACTTGGCGCTGCCCGTCGGTCTTGCCGGCGACCCGCAACGGCAACAGGGCGGTACCGAGCCGGTCGTCCGGCAGGGGTGCGCGGGTGACCGGTGACGAACCCCCCGTATACCAGGAGGCCTGCACCGTACGGCGCGTCGGGTCGCGCAGCGCGGTCTCCAGGAGGACCAGGCCGCCCGACGTCAACCGCTCGCCCACGATGCGCAGTTCGGGCTCGGCCTGGACTGCGACGTCGAGCCGTACCGGCCCCTCGGGCCCGTCCGCCGTACAGCCGATCCGGAAGCCGCGTCGGCGCTGGGCGTCGGGCCGGGCGCGCTCCGGGACGCAGGCGACCGGGTCCGGGAACACCGCCCCGACCTCGACCCCGGCGCCGAGCCGCGCGAGCGCCTCGTACGCCAGCAGCGCGCTCGTCTTGCCGTACCCGCTGGGCCCGGCGAAGAGGGTGAGTGGCCCGAGCGGGAATCCGGCGCCCCGGTGCGTGGCGAACGCCGAGAGCCGCAGCTCGGTGAGGTGCGGCCGGTCGGCGTGCGCCTCGAAACGCCCGGGGTCCATCGGCGCGGGCGCCCTCGACGACGGCGGGGCGACGCCGTCCGACGGCTCCGGCGCGGGCCGGGCCCGGGGCGAGCGGGCTTCGGGCGATCGCCCCTGTGGCGGCACGGACTCGGACGACCGGGAGGACGCGGGCGAGCCGAAGAAACGGGAGGAGTCCGACGAATGAGATGACTGGGGTGAATGTGCTGACGCGGCCATATCCGGACCGTAGGCCTCCGCCGTCAGGCGAACCGTTCCGCCCCGGGGACCTTCCTACGATCGAGCGACGGGCGCGCTCACCTCAGACTCCCGGGACCCCGGCCCCCTCCATCAGCCCCCGGACTTCCGTCCCGGGCGGTGTGAGCAGGAACACGTTCCGGTCGACGCGGGTCATCCCGCTCGCCAGGCCGAAGACGACGCCCGTGCTGAAGTCCAGCACCCGCTTGGCGACCTCGGTCTCCGCGCCGGTGAGGTCGAGGAGCACCGGTATGCCCGCCATCAGGGTCTCCGCGACCTCGCGCGCGTCCCCGAACACGTTCACCCGGAGGACGACGAAGCGGCGGCGCGGCTCGGTCTCGGCCTCGGGTATCGCCCGGTGGCCCACGGCGGACGGCCAGGCGTCACGCCCCCGCAGCGGCACTACCTGGGCGAGCCCTTCCCACTGTTCGTCGGTGACATCGTGGCTGTTCACCGGCATGCTCCGTCCTGGGTCGCGCTGGCAGTCTGCATCCCTCGATTGTTGCGCACTGTCACCCGTTCGGCCCAACTGCGACACACTCCGCGACAAGATCGGGCGCATCTCACACCGGCCCCCGGCCGATTGTGCAGCGGGCGTAACCCCTCATGATCGAGCCGCGTGACCTCGGCGTAACGGGCAATTCGTAGCGTCTACGGCATGACGACGAGCCTCCAGACGCAGCGGGTACGGACGGTCTGCTCGTACTGCGGTGTGGGCTGCGGCATGCTGCTCGACGTCGGCGCGGGTCCCGACGGCAGGCCTACGGTCCTCAGGGCGTCCGGCGACAAGGCGCACCCGGCGAACACCGGGCGGCTGTGCACCAAGGGCGCGACCACGGCCGAGATGCTCGCCGCACCGGGCCGGTTGACCGGGGCGCTCGTGCGCGGCGAGCGGGGCGAGGAGCCGGTGCCGACGCCCATGACCGACGCGATCGCGGAGACCGCGCGACGCCTGCGGCAGATCGTCGACGAGCACGGGCCGGACGCGGTCGCCCTCTATGTCTCCGGACAGATGAGCCTGGAGGCGCAGTACTTGGCGAACAAGCTGGCCAAGGGGTTCGTCCGGACGAACCAGATCGAGTCCAACTCCCGGCTGTGCATGGCGAGTGCGGGCGCCGGTTACAAGTCGTCGCTGGGCGCGGACGGGCCGCCGGGGTCGTACGAGGACTTCGAGCGGGCGGACGTGTTCCTGGTCATCGGCTCCAACATGGCCGACTGCCATCCGATCCTCTTCCTGCGGATGATGGAACGGGTCAAGGCGGGCGCCAAGTTGATCGTCGTCGACCCGCGCCGGACGGCCACGGCGGCGAAGGCGGACCTCTTCCTCCAGATCGCGCCGGGCACCGATCTCGCCCTGCTGAACGGCCTGTTGAGGCTGCTGCACGAGAACGGGCACACCGACCCGGAGTTCATCGCCGCCCACACCGAGGGCTGGGAGGCGCTGCCCGACTTCCTCGCCGACTACGCGCCGGACACCGTCGCCGCCCTCACCGGGCTCGCCGAGGACGACCTCCGTACGGCGGCCCGGCTGATCGGCGAGGCGGGCGAGTGGATGAGCTGCTGGACGATGGGCCTCAACCAGTCCACGCACGGCACTTGGAACACCAACGCCCTGATCAATCTCCATCTCGCGACGGGCGCGATCTGCCGCCCCGGCAGCGGCCCGTTCTCCCTCACCGGCCAGCCGAACGCGATGGGCGGCCGTGAAATGGGCTATATGGGACCGGGGTTGCCGGGCCAGCGGTCCGTACTCGTCGACACGGAACGGGAGTTCACCGAGGAGGTGTGGGGTCTGCCGCCGGGGACGATCCGCGCGGACGGCGTCGGCCGGGGCACCGTCGAGATGTTCCGGAAGATGGCCGACGGCGACATCAAGGCCTGCTGGATCATCTGCACCAACCCGGTCGCCTCGGTCGCCAACCGACGGACCGTCATCGAGGGCCTGGAAGCAGCCGAGTTCGTCATCACCCAGGACGTCTTCACCGACACCGAGACCAACGCCTACGCCGACGTCGTCCTCCCCGGCGCGATGTGGACCGAGTCCGAGGGCGTCCTCGTCAACAGCGAACGCACCCTCACCCTCGCCCGCCCCGTAGTCGCCCCACCCGGCGAGGCGATGGCCGACTGGCGCATCATCGCGGCCGTCGCCTGCGCGATGGGCTACGAGAAGGGCTTCACCTACGACAGCGCGGAGCAAGTCTTCGATGAGATCCGGCAGTTCTGGAACCCGGTGACCGGCTGGGATCTGCGCGGGGTGACCTACGAGAGGCTGCGGTCCACGCCGGTGCAGTGGCCGGCGGCGGCGGACGACGGGCCGGACCGCAACCCCATCCGGTACGTGGGCGGGGGCGACCTGCGCTTCCCGACCGCCAGTGGGCGAGCGGTCTTTCACGCCCGCCCGCACCTGCCCGCCGCCGAACTGCCCGACGACGACTACCCGTTCGTGCTGAACACCGGGCGGCTCCAGCACCAGTGGCACACGCTCACGAAGACGGGCAAGGTCGCCAAGCTGAACAAGCTGAACCCCGGGCCCTTCGTGGAGCTGCATCCGCTGGACGCACGGGAGTTGGGGATCGCCGAGGGCGACTCGGTGGAGGTCGCGTCGCGCCGGGGGCGGGCGGTGCTGCCGGCCGTGGTCACCGACCGGGTGCGCCCCGGGGGCTGCTTCGCACCGTTCCACTGGAACGACCTCTTCGGTGAGTACCTGAGTGTCAACGCGGTGACGAGCGACGCGGTCGATCCGGTGTCGTTCCAGCCGGAGTTCAAGGTGTGCGCGGTGTCGTTGGCGAAGGTGGCGAGTGCGGCACCGGTTCCAACACCGGCTCCGGAGAAGGAGCTTGTGCCGACCTCGGTGACCCCGGGCGCGAATCCCTTCGGGCTCGATCCCGCCCCGCCGCCCGTCCTCTCCGCGCAGGAACGCCTCTATCTCACCGGCTTCCTCGCGGGTATCGAGTCCGGCGCCCCGGGTGTGCCCACACTCCCGCCGGACGCGCCCTTCAGTGCCGAGCACGCGCTGTGGGTCAACGGCGTTCTCGCCGGGATGTATTCGAGGTCGACGACTCCCGCTCCCCCGATGCAACCGCAGCAACAGCCGCAGCCCGCCCGGCAGATAGTCGTCCTGTGGGCCTCGCAGACCGGCAACGCCGAGGAGTTGGCAGCGGCCACCGCCGAGCGGCTGGGCTCGGCCGGGCACCGGGCGACCCTGGTCGGCATGGACCAGACCGACGTCGGCGCACTCCCCGCCGACGCCGATCTCCTCTTCATCACCAGCACGTTCGGCGACGGCGACGCCCCCGACAACGGCTCCGGCTTCTGGGACACGCTCGCCGGTGAACAGGCGCCACGGCTCGACGGAGTGCGGTTCGCGGTGCTCGCCCTGGGCGACTCGTCGTACGGCGACTTCTGCGGGCACGGGCGCCGACTGGACGCGCGGCTCGACGAGTTGGGCGGGGTGCGGCTGGCCCCGCGCACCGACTGCGAGCCGGACTTCGAGCCGTCGGCGGATGCCTGGCTGGGCCAGGTACTCACGGCACTGGGCACCGAAAGGGCCACCGGGACCGCAGCCGCCAAATCGCCGCCCCGGTCCCCCAAGCCCACTCCCACCAGCGCCCGTCTCGTCGGCAACCGCCTGCTCACCCGCCCCGGCGCGAGCAAGGAGGTCCGGCGCTTCACCTTCGACACCAGCGGCACCGACCTCACGTACGAGACCGGTGACGCGCTCGGCGTCCGGCCGGTCAACTCCCCCTCGCTGGTGGACGAATGGCTCGCCGCCACCGGTACCGATGCCGCAGCGGTCGTAGAACTGGAAGGCATGGGAGAACTCCCCTTCGCCGAAGCGCTCCACCGGCAGTTGGACATCACCCGTATCACCCCGGACCTGCTGCGCTTCGTGGCCGAACGGGCGCGGGACGACCGGGAGTTGCGTGGGCTGCTGCGGCCCGACAACAAGGACCGGCTCGCGCAGTGGAGTTGGGGGCGGCAGGCGGTGGATGTGCTGGCCGAGTATCCGGTGAAGGCGGGGGCGCAGGAGTGGGCCGGGGTGCTGAAGAAGCTTCAGCCGCGGCTGTATTCGATCTCGTCCAGCCCGCTCGTCGACCCGCACAGCGTCTCGTTGACGGTGTCGGTGGTGCGGTACGAGGGTCTCAACGGCCGTCCGCGCGGCGGAGTTTGTTCGCCGTTCCTGGCGGACGCCGATGTGGAGGCGGACACGGAGGTACCGGTGTTCGTGCAACGCTCCCCGCACTTCCGCCCGCCCGCCGATCCCGCGACGCCGATGGTGATGGTCGGGCCCGGTACGGGCGTGGCGCCGTTCGTCGGGTTTCTTCAAGAGCGGCGCGCGCTCGGGCATCCCGCGCCGAACTGGCTGTTCTTCGGGGAGCAGCATCGCGCGACGGACTTCTACTACGAGGAGGAGCTGGCGGGGTTGCTGGACGAGGGCGTGCTCGCCCGGCTGGACACGGCGTTCTCCCGGGACCAGCGCGCGAAGGTGTATGTGCAGGACCGGATGCGGGAGCACGGGCCGGAGTTGTGGCACTGGTTGCGGGAGGGCGCCCACTTCTATGTGTGCGGGGACGCCTCGCGGATGGCGAAGGACGTGGAGCGGGCGTTGCGTGACATCGCGGTCGCGCACGGCGGGCTGGACGAGGGCGAGGCGGCCGCGTATGTGAAGCAACTGGCGGCGGCGAAGCGGTATGTGCGCGATGTTTACTGAATGAACTGATGGTCACGGCGAGTTGAACAACGCCGTTCGAGTTTGCCCCATTTAGGCCACAACGGGGCCTTCTTACCCCTCTCACACCGGAATCTTCTCGATTGCCGACACCTCGCTCACCAGGCGCGATTAGCGTCTTGTGTCGTGCACTTGGCAGAAACACCTCAGGTGGCACCCGGTCGGCGGACACAGTCGGCGGTGTCCGCCCCGGAACCTCCCGCGCAGTGGCACCGCGTCCTCACCCTGCTCGCCGACATCAGTCTGTTCATCGGCGTCCGCTCGGTGTGGACACAGGCGGCCAGTCATCGGCTCGTCGTGGCGGCGGTCGTCTGCCTCTGCTACGCCTCGATCCTGGTGTGCGGGGTGCTGGCCCTGGTGGTGCGCCGGGCGCGGTCGCTGGCGCGGATCGATCTCGCCGTGCTGGTGACGGCGGTGCTGCTGACGCTGTCGGCGTGGTCGGTGTTCCACAGCGGCGGCGACGAGGCGGTCCTCACCACCCAGGCCGCCAGGGAGTTGGTCGCCGGACACCCGATCTACGGCCAGCCCTGGCCGTGGCTCTTCCATCCGAACCACGGCGTCGCGCTGACCCCGACGGTGACCGGCGGCTACGACTACACGTACGGCTATCCCCCGCTGGAGACGCTCCTGACGGCGCCCCTGCTGTGGATCGGGCACGGCGGCGCCCCCGCGACCGCCGTCGCCACCGCGGCGCTGATCGCCGCCGCGGTCCTCATGTGGCGGCTGCTGCCGGTGCCGTGGCGGTCTGCGGCCACCCTCGCGTGCCTGGGCCTCGGCCTGCTGCCGACCTACGGCCGTCAGGGCTATCCGGCCGTGCTCGCCATGGCGTTGCTGGTACCGGTGGTGATCTGCTGGCCCCGGATCGGCAGGGGCGGCCGACTCGGTCCCGCCGGGATCGCCCAGGCCGCGTGTCTGGGGGCGGCCTGCGCGGCGCAGCAACTCCCGTGGTTCCTCACGCCGTTCCTGCTGGCCGGGATCTACGCGGTGCGGCGCGGTGAACTCGGCGCCCGGCAGGCCGCGTTGATACTGCTGCGCGTCGTCGGGATCGCCGTCACCGTGTGGCTGCTGATCAACACGTACTTCATCGTGCACGAGCCGCGCACCTGGCTGGCGGGCATCGCGCTGCCGCTGACGCAGGGCGCGGTGGTGCACGGCCAGGGCCTGGTGGACATCTCGCTGTACTTCACGAACGGCAGCGACCGGCTCGACTGGTACTCGCACGCGAGCATGCTGCTGGCGGCGGGTCTGCTCGCCGTGTTCGTGCTGTTCGTACGGCGGTTGGGGCCGGCGGCGACCGTTCTGCCGTGGTGCGCCTTCTATCTGGCGACGCGTTCGCAGGACGGCTACTACCTGATGATGACGCCGTTGTGGCTGGCGTCGGCGGTGACCGCTCCGATCACCGAGTTCCGTGACGCGTGGCAGCCGCGCCCCCGGCTGCTGTCCGGTCCGCACCGCCGCGGGGCCAGGGTCGCGGCGGCCGTGCTCCTGCTCACGCCCGCGCTGGCGGGCGCGGCCGTGGCGGCGACGGGGGCGCCGCCGATGACCATGAAACTGACGGGAGTTCGGCGCACGGTGCCCACCGTCGTGACCCGGCTGACGGTCCAGGTGACCAATTCGTCCGGCACTCCTCTCACGCCCCACTACACACTCACCACGGGTCAGGGCATGAGCAAGTACTGGTCCCAGGTGGGCGGCCCGGCGACGCTGGCCGCGCACAGCACGGCGACCATCGAACTCCGGCCGCCCGACGGGACGTTCACCCTGCCCCACAAGAAGGTCCGCGTCCGGATGCGTGCCTTCACCGCCACCCCGCAGACACTGTCCAGCTCGGACATCCGGCTGCGGCCCGCGAATTGACGGTCTGTCAGACGGCCGTACGCAGGAAGCGGAGCGTGGTGGTGACGGTGGTCAGGCCGCGCAGCATGCCGAGCTGGTTCCAGCCCAGGCCGAACTGGTCGCGGTCCACGGTGAATTCGGCGTCCAGCGTGAGCGCCTCACCGGTCGCGTCCTTGAGGCGGGCCGTGAAGGTCTGCGGGCGGCTGATGCCGTGGACGGTCAGCTGACCGACGACGTGCACGGTGTCTCCGGTCAGCTCGGCGCTGCGCACCGCGAAGGTGATCTCGGGGAACTTGTCGGTGTCGAACAGGTCGGCGGAGCGCAGATGCTTGTCGCGCTTGGCGTTCTTGGTGTCCAGGGAAGCGGCGTCCAGGGTCAGGGTGCCGATCGCGGAGCCGTCGCCCCGGACCTCGCCCTGACCGTTGAAGGTGCCGAAGGTGCCCTTCACGTTGACCAGGCCCCACATCGTCTTGTGGCTGATGCCCACGGTGGAGGCGGTCTGGTCGAGCTGCCACACCCCGGTTTCGACGGCGACGGTCATGATCTCTCCCACTGGTTCCAGTAGTCCAAATTTGAATGAGCCTTATGAGCGCCACGCTAGCCCATTATCCAAATCTGAACAACCACCTCCTCCAAAATTGGACAACAGGTAGACTCGACACCATGGCCGACCCTGTTGAGCGCCCCGCCGACCAGCCCGAATGTCCCTCCCTGCGGGGCGACGGGCTGCTCCCGCCCGAGCTGCGCGCCTGGATGCTGCTGGTGGCGGCGACGGGCTCGGTGGAACAGGAGCTGCGCTCGGTCGTGAAGGGGAACCTCGACGTCTCGCACGACGAGTTCCTGGTGCTGTGCCTGCTGGCCGAGCAGCCGGAGGGGCTGCGGATGACCCGGGTCGCCGAGCTGCTCGGCCGCCCGAAGACCCGGCTGACGTATCAGATCGCCTGTCTCCAGCACGCGGGCCTGGTCACCCGCAAGTCCGTCTGCGGCGACAAGCGCGGCATCGAGGTCGCCCTCACCGAGAAGGCCCGCCAACTCCTGCGCGGGGCCTCGGAGTCACTCGCCGAGACGGTCAAGCGGGGGCTCGTCCAGTTCGTGGGCCGGGAGCAACGGGACGCGCTGACCGCACTGTTCCCCGACCTCGCGGCCAACTGACGCCACTGTCGGACCCGGCCCCTACAGTGTCGAGCCATGAACTCGAGCGACGTGGGCAGCGGTGCCGATCCTTCCCAACTCGCCGTTCTCCGCGAGCTGTTGGAGACGGGCAAGCCGGTCCGGATACGCAAGGCCATCGGGGAACTCGTCCTGATCCGGGACGACGGATCGGCGCTCGCCCTGGCCGCCCGGTACATCGGCACGGCCGGGTGGAGCGCGGAGGCGCTGATCCGGATGTGGCCCAAGGTGGCCGACCCTGACGGCTTCTGCGCGGCCAGCTGGAGGACGTCAGTGCCCTGCTCGGCATGCCCGACCTCGTCGGCGTCCACGTCGGATCCTGCCCTTCCCTCGAGAACCTCCACCCGCTGCCCGACCTCCCGTTGAAGGAAGCCACGTACCCCTACAGCCTCTACTCCGGACGCCCGGTGCCGAGCCGTCCATGGTCGCCGGTGCCATCGCCGCCGCCGGCAATGGCACCCAGGACGAACCCGTCTCCGAAGTGGTCCGACGCGTTGAAACTGGGCTAGGCAGGTCAGCGCGCTAGAGGGCGCACGCGACATCCTCGTCGGCCAGCAGGTGCACGAGGGTCGCCCGGGCGCGGGCCACCCTCGAACGGACCGTCCCCACAGGGCAGTTGCTGAGTTCCGCCGCCTCTTCGTAGGGCAGGCCCAGGAGTTGGGTGAGGAGGAACGCCTCGCGGCGTTCGTCGGGCAGGACTGCGAGGAGGTCGAGCAGTGCCACGCCGTCGTCGAAGCCGGGGAGGCCCTGGGGTTGGGCCAGTTCGACGGCGAGTTGCCAGTCCTGGACGTCGGACAGGCGTGGGCGGACGGCGGCGCGGCGGTAGCTGTCGATCACCGCGCGGCGGGCGATGGACAGCAGCCAGGTGCGGGCGGAGGAACGGCCCTCGAAGCGGTGCAGGCTGCCGAGCGCCCGCAGGAACGTGTCCTGCGCGAGGTCGTCGACCGCCTGCGGGTCGGCGCCGAGGTACGCGACGTAGCGCAGGACGTCGCGGTGCAGGGCGCGCATGAGGTGGTCGACGGCGACGGAGTCGCCGTGGCGGGCGGCGAGCGCCCAGTTGGTCAGCGACTCGTCGCTCGACTCCGTCACGTCGGGCGAGGCGGGCAGGGTAGGAGTGATCACCTGAGGTCCTTCTCGGTCACCGTGAAAGGGGATCGGCCGTTCCGCGCCGCCCGGCAGAGGCGTGGCGCGGGGGTACGGCCTGGGCCCGAGGCGCGTAGGCGCGGCCCGGGGTGCCGGCTGTCGTCAGGCGACAGCGGTCCCCAGGGGCGGACCCCGAGAGGTGATCGCGTGGACGAGAAGGAGAAGCCGCGGCGCCCGTTCGGAACGGGGGCGGCGCGGCCGGAAACGCGGACGGTGCGGTGGGACGGGGAGCGCGAGCAGCAGCCGTAGCGGAGCCGCGAGTCGGCCGGCGACGGACCGCAGGACTTGGAACGCGGCGCGCTCTCCGTGTGCCAGCCACAGGCCGCAGAGCAGGGCGGCGAGCAGGTGGGCGGCGAGCATGCCGGGCGAGGAGGTGCCGGTGGTGGTGGCCGACATATGGCCCATGTCCATGGAGTCGGTGGCGCTCATGTGCATGGAGCCCATGTCTGCCGACCCCATGTCCATGGACACCGGCTGCCCGGTCGCCGTCCCCGTCGCGGGCTGCGCGAGCGAGAACGCCGAGTGGAGAGCGGCCTGGGTGGCGACCACCAGGGTCACTATCAGTGGGAGGCCGCGTTCACGGCCCGCCAGGGACCAGCCGGCCACTCCGGTCGCGGCGAGTCCGGCGGCCAGTGCCCACACGGGTACGTGGCGGCCGGACATCAGGACGTGGCCCAGGGCGGCGAGCACCACACAGACGGCCGCGAACATCACGGCCCGCACTGTGCGCGCACACCACCCTGCCCTCATGGCGCCTCATCCTGGCATCCGTACCTTGGTCTCAGCCGTGGGTACGGTAATTCCCTGCCCGGTACTCAGGAGCGGTCGCCGCCGGACCGGTCCTACTCCTCGATCACGAGGCCCTTCGCCGCGAGCACCGGTGCGAGGTTGCACATCTCCACGACCGTCTTTCCCGCACGGTACGCGGCGATGAACCCGGCCTCGGCGTCGACCCGTTCCTGCGAGAGGGCGGCGGCCTCGGCCGCGGCCTCGCGGCGCACGACGACCACGCCGTCGGCGTCGGCGCGCATGAGGTCGCCGGGGCGGACGAGCACGCCGCCGACGGTGATCGGCTCGCACATCGGGCCGACGGTCTCCTTGACCGTGCCCTTGATGGAGACGCTGCGGGAGAAGACCGGGAAGCCCAGGGCGCGCAGGTCCTCGGTGTCGCGGACGCCCGTGTCGGTGATCAGACCGGCGAGGCCCTTGGACTGGCAGGCGTTGGCGAGGACATCGCCGAAGGAGCCGGCCTCCTCGTAGTTGCCCGCCGAGACGACCACGACGTCGCCTGGCTGGGCGTAGGCGATGGCGGTCTGGAGCATCAGGTTGTCTCGCGGTGCGCACTGGACGGTGAACGCCGGGCCGCACAGGGACATGGTGTGGTCGACCGGCTTGATCGCCGAGTCGAGCGCCCCGAGGCGGCCCTGTGCCTCGTGGACGGTGGCCGAGGAGAAGGCGCTCAACTGCTTGACGACGGAGGACTCCGGCCGCTCAAACTTCGTGCTGACGCGGATCATGATGACCTTTCGGAGGGATCAGGCGGTGGGTGCGGAGGTCAGTTCGGCGCACGCCGTCGCGATGCGCTCGCAGGCCTCGGTGAGGACGTCCGTCGACGTGGCGAAGGAGATACGGAAGTAGCCGGGGGCGCCGTACGCGGTTCCGTGGATCACCGCCACCTGCCGGCTGTCGAGCAGGTGCAGGGCGAAGTCCTCGTCGCTCTCGATCCGGGTGCCGGCGGGGGTGAACTGCCCCATGGCCGCCCGGCAGTTGACGAGGAGGTAGAAGCCGCCGTCCGGGACCGTGCAGCTCAGCTGCGGCACGTCGTTGATGAGCTTCACGGTCTCGTCACGGCGGGCGCGGTAGACGCGCACGGTGTCCTGGACGAAGTCCTGCGGTCCGGTGAGCGCGGCGGCAGCGGCGGCCTGGCTCACGGACGAGGGGCACGAAGAGGTCTGCGACTGGAGGGTGTTGATCGCCGTCACCAGGTCGGCCGGGCCCACCCCGTAGCCGATACGCCAGCCCGTCATCGCGTACGTCTTGGAGACGCCGTTGGTGAGGAACACCCGGTCGGCCAGGCGGGGTTCGACCGCCGCGAGGGACGGGGCGTCCTGGTCGCCGTACCAGATCTCGTCGTAGATCTCGTCGGTGAGGACGCCGACGTGCGGGTGGGCGAGCAACACCTGGGCGAGGGACTGGAGTTCGGCGGTGGTGTAGGCCGATCCGGTGGGGTTTCCCGGGGTGTTGAGGACGACCCAGCGGGTGTTCTCGGTGATCGCCGAACTCAGCCGCTCCGGCGTGAGCTTGAAGCCCTCCGCCTCGGGGCAGTCGACGATGACCGGGGTGCCGTCGTTGGCGCGGACCATGTCCGGGTACGACACCCAGTACGGGGCGGGGACGATGACCTCGTCGCCCTCGTCCAGCGTGGCCATCAGGGCGAGGAAGATGACCTGCTTCGCGCCGCCGCCGACCGTGATGTTCGCGTCGGTGACCGCCAGGCCGTGGCGCTCGCGGAGTTTGCCGGTGATCGCGGCGCGCAGGGCCGAAGTACCGTTCACCGGCGTGTACTTGGTCTCGCCCGCCTCGATCGCCTTGATCGCGGCGGCCTTCACGTGCTCCGGGGTGTCGAAGTCGGGCTCGCCCACGGTCAGGTCGAGGATGGTGAGCCCTTGGCTCTTCAACTCGCGGACGCGCTGGGCCGCCGCCGTGCTCGGCGAGGGCTTGATACGGCGCAGGCGCTCTGCCGTCTTCACGGTGATCAGCCCTCCCTGCGCTCGAAGTTGAGGCCGCCGGGCACCTGGAAGGTGGGCAGGATCTCGATGTGGCCGATGTTGACGTGCCGGGGCGAGTCGACGGCGAACTCGATGGAGTCGGCGATGTCCTCGGGCTTCAGGGACTCGTAGCCGTCGTAGAACTCGCGCTGGGCGGCCTCCATGTCGCCGAGGAGGCGGCCGAAGATCTCGGTCTCCACGCGGCCGGGGCAGATCTCGGTGACGCGCAGGCGCTTGCCGTAGCCGTCGACGCGGAGCTGGCGGGAGAGGGTGTGCACGGCGGCCTTGGTGGCGTGGTAGATCGTGTTGCCGCCGAAGTTGTAGACGGCGGCGATGGAGCTGATGTTGACGATGTGGCCGCGGTCGCGCTCGACCATGCCGGGCATCAGCAGGCGGACCAGGTGCAGGACGGCCTGGATGTTGACGGCGACCTGCTCGTCGACGGCGAACTCGTCGGCGGTGAGGATGTTGCCGGTCCGGGAGACGCCCGCGTTGTTGACGAGGACGTCGATCTCCAGGCCGTCGAGTGCGGCGGTGAGGGCCGCGGTGTCGGTGACGTCGACGGCGTGCGGGATGCAACCGGTCTCGTCGGCAAGGGTGTTGAGCCGGTCGGCGTTGCGGGCCACGGCGTGGACTTCGAGGCCGCGCTTGGCGAGCCGTTCGACGACCACGGCTCCGATGCCGGTCGACGCTCCGGTGACGAGGGCCGTCCTGTAGTCGGAGATGGGCATGCTGAGGGCTCCTTGCTGTGCGGGGTGGGGGGCTTGTACGGACGTGCGGGTGCGGGAGTTGCGTGGTGCGTGGTGCGTGGTGCGGTCAGGCGTCGCGCAGGGGCAGGTGGGCGCGGTCCGTCACACGGGACACGGCGAGCAGAGTGCCCAGGGCCGTGATCACGGCGTAGAAGGCCGGCATGTTGACGTTGCCCGTGCGGTCGATCAGGTAGGTCATCAGCAGGGGGGCCGTGCCGCCGAAGAGGGCGGAGGAGACGTTGTAGCCCAGGCCGTAGGCGGAGTAGCGCACACGGGTCGGGAAGAGTTCGACGAGGAGTATGTGGATGACGCCTGTGTGGCCGGCGAACACAACGGCCATGATGCAGGCGCCGATGACCGCGAGGGCCACGTTGCCGGTGCCGATCAGCAGGTAGCAGGGGATGCCGACGATAGCCATCGCGACGGCGGATCCGGCGAGGACCTTCTTGCGGCCGATGCGGTCGGAGAGGCGGCCCATGTAGGGGATGGCGATACAGATCGCGACCAGGCTGGAGGCGGTGACGAGGAGGCCCTGGACCTTGCCGAAGTGCAGCTCGGTGCTCATGAAGGTGGGCATGTAGCTGAACAGGACGTAGTAGCCGGAGCCGTTCATCAGGGGGATGAAGAGGGCCAGCAGCATCGCGCGGCGGTGCTCGGCGGAGGCGAAGGCCTCCTTGAGCGGGTTCTTGGAGAGGCCGTCCTCTTCTTTGAGGCGGGTGAAGTTCGGGGTGTCGCTGATGCGCTTGCGGATGTAGATGCCGGCGATGCCGAGCGGCACGGCGAGCAGGAACGGGATGCGCCAGCCCCAGGACTCCATGCGCGCGGAACCGAGGCCGCTGGTCATCGCGGCGGCGACCAGGGTGCCGGTGAGCAGCGCGAGGAACGAGGCGATCTGCGCGTAGCTGGTGTACAGGCCGCGCTTGCCCTCCGGGGCGTGCTCGGCGAGGAAGCTCATCGCGCCGGAGGCCTCGCCGCCGACGGAGAAGCCCTGGGCGACGCGGAGCAGGATCAGCAGGGCGGGGGCGGCGATGCCGATGCTGGCGTAGCTGGGGAGTACGCCGATGGCCGCGGTGGCGGCGCTGATCAGCAGGATGACGAAGACCAGCATGCGCTGGCGGCCGATGCGGTCGCCGAGGTGGCCGCAGATGACGGCGCCGAGGGGGCGGAAGAAGAAGGAGACCGCGTAGCCGAGGAAGACGAGCTGGACGGCGTTGTCGGAGCCGGGGAAGAAGACGGCGGCGAGCGATCCGGCCATGAAGCCGAAGATGCCGTTGTCGTAGAGCTCGGCGAAGATCCCGACGCACCCGGCGAGGGTGACCTTGCGGGCAGTTCTGGGATCGACCGTGTTGGGGACTGGCTGAGCGGCCACGGTACTCATGGCGTCTCCTGTCTGGGCAGCAGGCGGGGGATGAGGGGCGTTACGACGGCTCCGTGCGGGGTGCTTCCAGCGGGTTGGCGGGGAGCGGGGTGAGCGGGTGCGGGTGGGCTATGTGCGGGTGGGGAGCGGTTGTGGGTTTTGTGCGGGTCGGTGGGGGCTTGTCGCGCCCGCGCGGCGGAGCCGCAAATGTCACAGCCCCGCGCCCCTTCTTGAACGGGCCTGTGTTCGAGAAGTGCGAGGAGGTGTGGGGGCTTGTCGCGCCCGCGCGGCGGAGCCGCAAATGTCACAGCCCCGCGCCCCTTCGTGAGCGGGCCTGTGTTGGAGAGGTGCGGGGTGTCAGGTCCCCGCGCCCCCTCGTGAGCGGGCCTGTGCCGAAAAGGCGCCGGCTGTCAGGCCCCCGCAGGGGCGCGGATGCGTAGGGCCTCGAAGGCTGTGTGGACCCTGGTTCTCAGGGCGTCTATTGCTTGGCGTTGGGTGCGGTGGGTGGTTACTGCCTGGTCGAGGGTTCGGTGGCGGAAGTGGATGGTTTGGCCGGGGCGGACCTGGGCCAGGGCGGAGAGGCCGGTGGCGGTGACCACGGCTAGGACGGGGTAGCCGGCCGTGACGCCGCGGCCGCGATGCAGGACGAGGAGTTCGTCGCCCGCGGGTACTTCTACGGCGCCGATGGGGACGCCGCGGGAGAGGACCTCGCCCTGGGTGACGCGGCGGGGTACCGCGCCCTGGAGGCGCAGGCCTATGTGGTTGCTTCGCGGGGTGACCGTGAAGGGGGCGTCGAACAGGCGCCGGCCCGTGTCGCCGAACTCGGCCCGGTCGGGGCCGTCGGTGACGTCGATGGTCCAGCTGGTGGGGAACGGGGGGACCGGCGCCTTCAGGCGGAACAGGGGGATGCGGGAGAAGGGGTGGTCGATCGGCGGGCAGGCCGTGCGCAGGGTGAGTTCGTCACCGGCGCGGAGAGCGGGGCCGAAGCCGAGGATCGTGTCGGGGGCGCAGCTGCCCTGGAGGTAGTCGGCCTCGAACGAGCCGAGTACGGCCAGGTAGACGCGGAGGCCCCTGTGGATGCCGGTCACGCGAATGGTTTCGCCTGCCCTGACGGGGATCGGTTCCCATTGCGGACGTACGACTCCGTCCACGGTTACGTCAGCCGGGGCGCCGGTCACCGCGATGAGGGTGTCGCCGGAGGGGACGCACGCGAAGTCGAGGGCGGTGATCTCCAGCAGCGGGGCGCGGTCGTGGTTGCCGCACAGGACGTTGGCGACGCGTGCCGAGTGCTGGTCGGCGGCTCCGTTGGCGGGCAGGCCGTAGCGGGAGCGGCCGACGCGGCCGAGGTCCTGGACGGTGACGATGCCGGGGGTGCGGATGGTGAGGGTGTCAGCCATGGCCGACCTCCTGGCCCGCCAGGTCTGCCGGGTCCGTACAGTCCGCGAGGCTCAAGTCGGCGTAGTCGTCCCACTGTTGGGGGTCGATCGGCCGGAAGCGGAAGGTGTCGCCGGGGCGGTACGCCGTGATCGGGTCGCTGTGCAGGTCCAGGACGCGTACCGGGGTACGGCCGAGCAGTGGCCAGCCGCCGGGTGAGGGCATCGGGCAGATGACCGCCTGGCGTCCGGCGACCGCGACCGAGCCTGCGTCGACCCGGGTGCGGGGGGAGGCGAGGCGCGGTACCGGCTTCGGGAAGGGCGGGCCGTCCGTCATCGGGGCTCCGGCGGGGGCGCCGAGGCAGCGCACGGTGAGGTCGGAACCGGAGTGCAGGGCGATGATCTCACCCTCGGTCAGGCCGAGTTGGGCGGCGACCTCGGGGAGGTCGGGGCCGTACTCGCCGCCGTAGACGACGGGGACGACGAAGCGGCGCGGGGGTGTGGTGGGCGCGGGGTGCGGGCCTAGGCGGGCCGCCTCGTGGGCCAGGACGCGGCGGACCGTGTCGTGGTCGGTGGCGGCGCAGTCGAACTCGACGAGGAGGGCGTCGTAGGTGGGCACCACGTCGTGGACGCCGGTGAGTTGGACGGCGTTCAGGGCGTCTGCGAGGGCGTGGACGAGTCGCCAGGCGGGTTCGGCGGCGAGGCCTACGGCCTTGGCGACCAGGGCGGAGTCGCCGCAGTCGGCGATCGTCACGTTGGCATTGGCATTGGCGTTGGTATTGGCGTTGGTATTGGCGTTGGTATTGGTGTGGCCGTAACTGCCTTTTGTCGTGGGCCCGTTCACGAGCGGGTCGTCCGCGAGGAGGCTGTTCATGTCGGTCACTCCTTGCCGCTCAGGACTTTGTCGAGGGAGGTGATCTCGACGCCTGCGGTGAGGAGTTGCTCGCGGATGCGGGCGGCGAGCGCGATCGCGCCGGGGCTGTCTCCGTGCAACAGGACTGTGTCGCAGGCGACTTGGATGTCCGTGTCGTCGACGCTGCGGATGACGCCCTCGGTGACCATGCGCAGGGTGCGCCGGGCGACCTCGTCGGGGTCGTGGATCACGGCGCCGGGCTCGGAGCGGGGCACGAGCGTGCCGTCGGCGCGGTAGGCGCGGTCCGCGATGCCGACGATGCCCACGCGCAGGCCACGGGCGCGGGCTGCGTCGGCCAGTTCGCCGTCCTGCGCGAGGACGATCAGTGACTCGTCGAACGCTGCTACGGCGTCCACGACGGCGCGGGCGTAGTCGGCGCGGACGGCGACCAGGTTGCCGAGGCGGCCGTGCGGGGCGACGTGGTGCACCCGGGTGCCGTAGGCGACGGCGAAGGCCTGGAGGGCGCCGATCTGGTAGAGCACGTCCGTGCGGACCTCCTCCGGCGTGAGGTCCATCGCGCGGCGGCCGAAGCCGACCAGGTCGGGGAAGCTCGGATGGGCGCCCACGGCGACCTGCTTCTCCACGCACGTCCGCACGGTGGCGTCCATGATGCGGGGATCACCGGCGTGGAATCCGCAGGCGACATTCGCGGACGTCAGCAACTCCAGAAGGGCGGCGTCGTCGCCCATTGTGTAGGCGCCGAATCCCTCGCCGAGATCGGCGACGAGATCAACCATGGGAGTCATGACGTCCTCCGGGAGGGAATGCCGGAAAGGGGGAAATCCGGGGAAGGCGGAACCGGTGAAGGAAGTGACCGGGGAAGCGAAGTCATCACGTCTTCGTGACATCCGGAAAATGATCCGCACACATCGGACACGGACAATGAGTTTCTCGGCGATTCGTCGAGGAGTTCGTCGAGCCGTTCCGGTGTGGATGTTCCGCACAACTTATTCCGCCGGTCGCGTGATCGCCAATATGCGTTCGGTCTGGCGTTATCGCGAACGGCTATGACCCCCTCACACCCTCCACCCACCAGGGCTGTGCTTCGGGGTGAACGCTCCCTACGATGAGGCTTCGCTCCATCTGGAAGGCCCCGCGCAATGGACACCAGGCGTCTCTACTCGTTCATCAAGATCATCGACGCGGGGAGCATCACGCGCGCGGCCGACATCCTGCACATCGCCCAGCCGGCGCTGAGCCAGCAGCTGTCCGCCCTGGAGGCGCAGTTCGGGCAGCAGCTGCTGATCCGCAGCAAGCGCGGGGTCGCCCCGACCGAAGCGGGCCGGGCGCTGTACCTGCACGCACAGCTCATCCTCCGGCAGGTGGACCTCGCGCAGGCCGCCGTCGACGTCTCCGGCCGGGCCCCCGCCGGCAGCGTCTCGGTGGGCCTCGCCCCGTACAGCCTGGGCGCGGCCCTCGCGCTGCCGCTCCTGAAGAGCGTGCGCGAGCGCTACCCGGACATCCTGCTGCACATCAACGAGAACTTCGGCGGCGTGATCAGCGAGGCAATCATGACCGGCCGCATGGACATGGCCTTCATCTACGGCGCCGGCCCGCTCCGGGGTGTCCAGTTCGAGCCCGTCCGCACCGAGGACCTGTATCTGATCGGCGCGCCCGCCGATACGGCACCGTGCGGGAAGGGCGAGGTGAACCTGGCGGAGCTGGCGAACCTGCCGCTGCTGCTGCCCAGCCGGATCCACACGATCCGGCAGGTCGTGGACGCCGCCTTCCAGCAGGCCTCGCTCCGACTGAACGTGGTGGGCGAGGTCGAGTCCGCGCTGACCCTCGTCAATGCCGTGGACGCGGGCATCGGCGCGACGGTCCTGCCGTGGTCGGCGGCGCGGGCCATTCTCGACGTCCGCACGCTGTCCGTACGGCGGATCGTGGAACCCGTGATCACGGTGAAACTGTCCGTGGTCACCTCGGACAATCAGCCGCTCTCGGAGCCCGCGCTGGCCGTGCACGATCTGTTCCTGGAGCTGATCGACAGCGACAAGAACCGAGAAGAATAAGGAAGGCCGATAGCGTCAGACGAATCCGCTATTTGTTTCCGGTGACCGCCGCGGCTAGCGTATTTCGAATAACGTCTTTCGAATGATCCGCCCGGCCGGTAATGCACGGCTGTACATGGCTGTACGCGGCTCGTCACTGGAGAAGAACATGAAGAATCGTGTCCTCGCCACCCGTGAAATCCTGCCTGGCGAAGGCCTGCAACGCCTGTCCGAGAGCGCGGAGTTGGTGGCCTGGCCCGGTGCCGCCAAGCCCGGACCCACCGACCTCGCCGCCATCGCCCCCGGCGTGAGCGGTGTGCTGGCCCTCGGCAACGACCCCGTGGACGCCGCCCTCATGGACGCGGCGGGCCCCTCGCTGCGCGTCATCGCGCTGGCCAGCATGGGCTTCGACAACGTCGACCGCGTCGCCGCCGCCGAGCGCGGCATCGTCGTCACGCACACGCCCCGCGTCCTCGCGGAGACCACCGCCGACCTCACCTTCGCGCTGATCCTCGCCGCCCGCCGCCGCATCGGCGCGGCCTCCGCGAGCCTCGCGGACGGCTCCTGGGAACTGTTCCGGATGCGCGACTATCTCGGCCTCGACGTCCACGGAGCCACCCTCGGCCTGGTCGGCTACGGCCAGATCGGCCGCGCGGTGGCCCGCCGGGCCCACGGTTTCGGGATGCGCGTGATCCACCACGACCCGTACGCGCCCGACGACGACCTGTCGACCTCGGTGGGCCTGGCCGCGCTGCTCGCCGACTCCGACGTCGTGTCGCTGCACGTGCCGCTCACCGACGAGACCCGCCATCTGATCTCGGCCCGCGAACTGGCCGCGATGAAGCCCACGGCCACGCTGGTCAGCACCTCGCGCGGCGGAGTCGTGGATGAAGAGGCCCTGTTGGACGCCGTCCGTGAAGGGCGGCTGCACTCCGCCGGGCTCGACGTCTTCGAACGGGAGCCGATGGGAACGGAGTTGTCCCCCCTGGTGGCCGAGCCGCACATCGTCACGCTGCCGCACATCGGGTCGGCCACCGAGGCGACCCGGGCCGCGATGGTCGACCTGGCGGTGGACAACATCCTCGATGTGCTGGCCGAACGGCCCGCTCGTACGCCCCTGCCCGGCAGTTCGGCGGTGGCGGGCGCACCGGTCGGCGGCTGAACGCGTCAGTTCACCCGGCTTGGGTGCTGCTGAGGCCGGCCCACTGCAACAGGAACCGGAGCGCCTCGTGCGAGGGCGAGTCCGGTGGGGCCGTGTACGCGACGAGGAACTGCTCCGGATGCGTGTCGACGGTGAACTGCTGGACGTCGAGGGTGAGTTCACCGGCGACCGGATGGACGTAGGTCTTGGTGAGTTGCCGCGGTCCCCGTACCTGGTGCTCGGCCCACCAGGTGCGGAAGTCCGGGTCGCGGGCGGCGAGTTCGGCGATCAGGGTGTCAAGTGCCGGGTCGTGCGGGGTGCGGCCCGCCTCCATGCGCAGTACGGCGACGCACTCGCGGGCGGCCCGGGGCCAATCGGCGTACAGGGCCCGGAAGTTGGCATCCAGGAAGGTGAGCCGGATCAGGTTGCACTCGTCCGGGGGCAGCGCGCCGAAGTCGGTGAGGAGGGCGACGGCAGCGCGGTTCCAGGCGAGCACGTCCATGCCGCGGTGCAGCACCATCGCCGGGATGTCGTGCATGGTGTCCAGCAACTGTCGTAGCCGCGGGGCGACTTCGCGACGTACGGGCGGCCGGGTGGACGCGCCCGGCGCGACCTCGGCCAGCGTGAAGAGGTAGGTGCGCTCGTCCGGGGCGAGGTGCAGCGCGTCGGCCAGTGCGTCCAGGACGGCGCGGGAGCCTCTGCGGGTGCGGCCCTGTTCCAGGCGGACGATGTAGTCGACGCTCACGTGCGCGAGATACGCCAGTTCCTCCCTGCGCAGACCGGGTACGCGCCGCAGTCGGCCGTCGTCGGGGAAGCCCGCCTGGTGCGGGTCGCGGTCCGCGCGGCGGGCACGCAGGAAGTCGCCCAGTTCGTTGCCGGAGGGGCCGACGGGGTCGGTGGGGCCGGAGGGGTTAGAGGTGGGCGGCGCGTCACGGTCTGCCATGGGTCCAGTGTCCTCGGGCCGGCGCGGGCGTGCCTGGTACAGAACCGCATAGGCAGAGCCGTCCCTGGTGGCGCCGGGTGGGGCGGGACGACGGTGGGGGCATGGCCGTACACCGGCCTCCCTCTCCCCCTCACCCTCACCCTCACCTCCGACTGGAGTGCATCCCATGCGTACCGATGTCACCTTCCTCAGCGCGGGCCTCAAGCTCGCCGGTCACCTCTACACCCCGGACGAGGAGACGCCGGGGGTGCCGCGTCCCGCGATCGTGGTCGGGCATCCCGGCACCGGGGTGAAGGAACAGGCCTCCGGTCTGTACGCCCGTCTGCTGGCCGAGCGCGGGTTCGTCACGCTCGCCTTCGACGCCGCCCACCAGGGTGAGAGCGAGGGCGAGCCGCGCAGTCTGGAGGATCCGGGGCAGCGGGTCGAGGACCTGAAGGCCGCCGTCTCCTTCCTCGGCACCCTCGGCGAGGTCGACCCCGGCCGCATCGGGGCGCTGGGCATCTGTGCCTCCGGCGGCTACGCCCTCGCGGCGACCGCGACCGACCCGCGCATCCGGGCCGTGGGCGCGGTCAGCGCCGTAGACATGTCACGGCAGTTCCGGCTCGGCGCGGACGGTGCCCAGGACCCGGCGGTCGTGGCAGGCATGCTGGCCGCCGCCTCCGCGGCCCGTACCGCGGAGGCCGGTGGTGCGGACGTCCAGCGTTTCCCGGTCTTCCCCGCCACCGAGGAGGAGGCGCGTGCGGGCGGCCCACATGTCTACGAGGGCTGGGAGTACTACTGCACTCCGCGCGCCGGGCACCCCCGTTCGGCCAAGTCGCTGACCTGGACGAGCGTCGACCGCATCGCCGCCTTCGACACGTTCGCGTCCGTCGCGCTGATCGCGCCGCGACCGCTGCTGCTGATCGTCGGGCGGGCCGCGGTGACGTCCTGGATGAGCGTGGAGGCGTTCCAAAAGGCGGGCGGGCCGAAGGAGTTGGCGTGGATCGAGGGCGCTTCGCACGTTGATCTCTATGACAAGGAGCAGTATGTGACGCCCGCCGTCGAGAAGCTGGGCGACTTTTTCGCCGCCCAGCTGACCGGGTGATCCACCCGCCTGTTCCGACCGCCTGATCCGACTGTGTGATCCAGCCGACAGCAGGAAACTACACAAGTAACTTGGCAAAGTTACTTGTGTAGTTTTACGTTGGATCCATGACCACGAACCCCCCGCCGCAGCAGTCCGTCGCGACCGCTCAGCGGCTCAACGACGCGATGACCCGGCTGCGCGCCCGGCTGCGCACGGAGTCGGGGCAGCACGCGACCGGCCTGACCCTCACGCAGCTCGGCGTGCTGGCGAGCGTCGTACGGGAGGGCCCTGTCACCGCGGCGCGGCTGGCCGCGCTGGAGCGGGTCAGCGCGCAGTCCATCGCGCAGAGCCTGGCGGTGCTCAAGGCCGCCGGGCTGGTCCGCAGCGAGCCCGACGCGCAGGACGGCCGCAAGAAGCTGATGAGCGCCGACCCGTCCGCGACCGAGCTGGTCGAGAAGCTGCTCGCGGGCCGCGCCTCCTTCCTGGCCCGGGCCATCGACCAGCTCGTCGCCCCGGACGAGCGCAAGGACGTAGAGAAGGCCATCGAGCTGCTGGAACGCCTCGCCACGACCGAGCTGAACGACGGCGGGATATGAGGACCGGGACCGGCAAGGTGTCTGGCCCGGCGCGCGAGCTCGTGCGCAAGCCCTTCGCCTGGACCTTCACGACCCCGCTCTATGTGGGCGCCGGACTCAACCCGGTCAACAGCTCCATCATCGCGACCGCGCTCGTGCCGATCGCCACCGAGCTGCACGTCGCGGTCGGCAGCACCGCCGTACTCGTCTCCTCCCTCTACCTGGCCAGCGCCGTGGCGCAGCCCACCGCCGGGAAGCTGGCGGAGGTGCTCGGGGCGCGCCGGATCTTCCTCGCCGGGATCGTCCTGGTACTGCTCGGCGGTGTCGTCGGCGGCCTCGGCCAGAACCTGGCGATGCTGACCGTGGCCCGGGTGCTGGTCGGCATCGGTACCTCGGCCGCGTTCCCCTGCGCGATGGTGCTGATCCGGCGCCGCGCCCAGGACGCCGGACTCGACGCCCCGCCGGGCGGAGTCCTCGGCGGCATCGCGATCGCGGGCATGGCCACCGCAGCCATCGGCCCGCCCATCGGCGGACTGCTGGTCGGCGCCGCGGGCTGGCGCTGGGCGTTCCTGATCAACATCCCGGTGACCCTGGCCGCGATGGTGATGGCCGTGCGCTGGCTGCCCAAGGACCCGGCACTCGACCGCGCGGACAACGGTTTCCGCCGGGTCGCCGACCGGATCGACCTGCCCGGCATCCTCGGTTTCGCCGTGGCGATGACCGCGCTGGTCATCTTCCTGATGGGCCTCCCCCGCCTCGGGTGGACCGCGCTCGCCGTCTTCGTCCTCGCCGCGGTGCCCACGGTGTGGTGGGAGCTGCGCAAGCCGGGCCCGTTCTTCGACTTCCGCGGCCTCGCCGCCAATGGCGCCCTGACCCGGACCTATCTGCGCCAGGCGCTCTCCCTGCTCGGCACCTACACCGTGATGTACGGCGTGACCCAGTGGATGGAGGCCGCGCACGGCTTCTCCACCGTGACGGCGGGACTCCTGCTGCTGCCGATGGGCGCCGTCTCCGCGCTGCTCTCGCGCCCGCTCGCCCGCCGCAATCTGATCCGCGGCCCGCTGATCGTCGCCGCGGTGACCATGCTGATCGGCTCGGCCGGGATCATGCTGCTCTCCTCGCACAGCCCGGCGATCGCGATCGTGCTGGTGTCCCTGATCTTCGGCGTCGCCTCGGCGACCACCACCGTCGGCAACCAGACCGCCCTCTACCTGGAGGCGCCGCCCGACCAAATCGGCACCGCCTCCGGCCTGTTCAGGACCTTCGGCTACCTCGGGACGATCACCTCCGCCGTGATCGGCGGCATCGTCTTCCGCACCGGCGTGACCGACCACGGCCTGCACATCCTCGGCCTCGTCCTGGTCGGCGCGGGCCTCACGGTCCTCCTGCTGACCGTCCTGGACCGCCGCCTGATGGGCCGCGCCACCAAGACCACCTGACCGATCCCCCTATGAAAAACCCCATCAAGGAGAACCTCGCGTGAGCACCCCCTCCCTCCCCACGATCACCTCCGAGCGCACCGCCCTGCTGGTCATGGACTTCCAGAACGGGATCGTCCCGATCGCCCCCGAATCCGACGCCCTCGTCGAGCGGGTCAAGGACACCATCGCCGAGGTCCGCGCGGCCGGCGGCGCCATCGGCTACGTCCGCGTCGCCTTCACCGAGGACGACTGGTCGGCGGTCCCGGACACCAACAAGTCCTTCAGCGCGGTCGCCGCGGCGAAGATGCTGCACCACGAGGACGACGCCACGCAGATCGACGCACGGATCGCACCCGAGGACGGCGACATCGTCGTCCGCAAGATCCGCTACGGCTCGGGCTCGACCACCGATCTCCACGAGCAGTTGAGCGACCGCGGCATCGACACCCTGGTGCTCGCCGGGATCAGCACCAGCGGCGTGGTCCTGTCCACGGTCATCGACGCGGCCGACCGCGACTACCGCGTCCTCGTCCTGTCCGACGGCGTCGCCGACCCCGACGCCGACACCCACCGGGTGCTGGTCGAGAAGGTGTTCCCGTCCCGCGCCCACGTCATCGACACCACGGTTCTACGACAGCTGCTGCGCTCCGTCTGACACAGGGCTCACGCTGGTGCCCCGGGCGCCGTCCCGGGGAAGACCACCCGGAGTTTCCGCACCTGCCTGCCTTGGCGGAACATCAGCCAGGCCAGGGTGGGCGGGCAGGGGTTCGGGACGCCGGGCGGGGTGACGGCGTCCATCTCCCAGATGGCGATGTCGCGGCTGGCCACGACATGGCGCAGCTGCTGGGTCACGCCCTTGACCCGGGTGCTCTGCATTGCCGGGAAGGGATGGAGGCGGTCTCCCTTTTTGTTGAGAACGCCGACCAGTTCGGTCTCCGCAGGCCACAACTCCAGGATCTCCGGGGGCAGTTGGCCGCGCATGGCGCCGTCGAGCGTGACCTCGGCCTCCTGTCGGCTCTCCTCGACGAGCGCGGACACGTCGTCGTGGCCCCCGGTCGCGGTCGACAGCAGCACCTTGGCCATCTTCGCCCGGGCCTGGTTGAGCCGGCTGCGCACCGTGCCGACCGGCACCTCGCAGACCTCGGCGATCTCCTGGTACGAGGTGATCCCGCTGAAGTGCCGCAGCATCAGCACCAGCCGCTGCTGCTGCGGCAGTTCCTCCACCGCGTCCCAGATCCAGTCCCGCATCGCGTGCTGCTCGACGACCCGCTCCGGGTGCGAGGGCTCGTCGTCCCGGACCCGCAACTGCTCCAGCGCGTCGAGCCCGGGCACCTCCCGCACGGCCCGCAGCCGCATCCGGGCCGCGTTCCGCACGATCGCCCGCAACCACGCCCCGACGGCCGCGGGCTCCCGTACGTCACCGATGCGCCGCAGCGCGGTCAACGCGGCATCCTGTACGGCGTCCTCGGCGTCGGGGCCGTAGCCGAGCAGGCTCAACGCGACCGCACGCATGGGCGCTTGATGGCGTGTCAGCAACAGACCCAGGGCATCGGACTCGCCGGCCTGGGCCCTGCGGGTGAGTTCCTCATCCGTGGGGTGGTCGAGGGGCACCATGAAGCCTCCATGCGCACACATCACAAGCCCTGGGCCACTCCGGGGAGTTGGACTCATGCTCTCGGGACCCCACTTCTCCCACCCCCCGATGAACGGGAGATGGACCCCACGTGTCGGACCGAGGGGACCCTTGTCGAGGAAGATACGCCGCTACGGCTCCTCGACGGGCCCCCTCGACCGGATCGGTCAACTCGCCTCCACATCAGGCCTGTTCAGCGGGTCAGCCCTGTTCGGCGGACCCGGGCTCGGGCAGCCAGCTGCCGTGGAAGCCGGACGGGACCGGGTACGGCAGTTCCACGACCGCCTGCACGGAGAGGTCACCGGCGTTCAGGACGAGGAGTTCACCGGCCGCGCCGTTGTCGTCCGAGACGAGCGACATGAGCCAGCCCGCGTCCTCGTCGGTGCCGTCCGACGCCGGTACGAAGACGGCCTCGCCGGAGTAGCGGCTGCCGGGCGTCTTGTGGACGTCACCGGTCTGGCGCTCCAGGTCGTGCTTGGCGATGCCGTCGCCGTTGACCGTGTAGAGGTAGCGGTTCCGGCGCCCGGTGAGGGTCTCGTTGTGGGTGGGGAACTCGGCCTCGCGGTCGTCCAGTTGGGTCTCGGTGACCCGGCCGACCACCGGATCCAGGGTCCACCGGTACAGGACGGAGGGGGCCTGGGTGTGACCGGGTTCGCGCACCCCGACCTGACCGTTCGGCACACCGGGGACGCTCGGCGTGCTCTGCCCTGTGGGTCCGCCGATGCCGCCCCAGACCTTCCGGAACCCGGCGTCGTCGTAGCGCACCGCGTCCAGCACCACACGCCCCTGCACGTCCTCATAGGCGTTGCCCACATGGAAGACGTAGCAGGGGTCGACGTCGAACCAGCGCACGTCGGTGGAACCGTGCTCGCGGGACATGATCCCGATCCGCGCGCCGTACGCCTCGGCCCACCGGTAGGGCATGCCGCCGCGCCCGGCCAGGGTGTGATCGAAGACGACGGGCAGGTCCATCCACACGATGTGGTTCTCGGTGATGGCGAAATCGTGCATCATCGTCGGCCCGGGCACGTCGATCGGCCGGCTGTCGAGCAACTCGCCCTCCGGGGTGACCCGGTGGTAGGTGAGGTACGGCGGCGCGAACCCGGTCCCGAACAGGTGCAGTTCACCGGTGACCGGGTCCTCCTTGGGATGCGCGGTCATCGCGGTGGTCAGCTTCCCACCGAAGTCGTACGGCCCGACGGTCTCCAGCTCCGGGGTGACCCAGTAGGGCAGGCCCACCTCGCACAGGGCGAGGACGGTGTCGGCGTGCCGGATCACATGGGTGTTGGCGGGCACCGCGGCGAGGTCGACGCTGAAGTCCTCGCGGACGAAGGGATGACCCTCCAACTCCCTTGTCTTGACCCACCTGTTGCGGTACCACTCGGCACGGCCGCCACGCAGCCGGATGCCGTGCAGCATGCCGGGGCCGGTGAACCAGTGGCCCCGGTCCTCGCCGGGCAGCGGGTTCGGGCCGTTGCGCAGATAGCGGCCGTCCAGGTCGGGCGGGAGGGTGCCCCGTACGGTGAGCTCGGCCGCGGTGTACTCCTCGGGGACCGGCGCGAAGCGGCCCTGGAGGTAGAGGGGAGCAGGTGTATCGGTCTCGTTCGTCATGCTGTTTTCCTTAGAGGTTCTGTGGCTCCGTGCGCCCGAACACCCTTGGTCCGGGCCGGAGTTGGCCGCGCGGCGGCGGAGAGGGTTCAGGCGGCTCAGGCGGTGGTGCCCGACGCCGCCTGCTTGATGAACGCGGCGACCTCGGCGGGCTTGGACACGTACACGGCGTGGCTGCCGCCGGTCTCGGTCACGGTCGCGCCGGCCCGCTCGGCCATGAGGCGCTGGGCGGGCGGCGGGATCATGCGGTCGTCGGTGGCGACGAGGTAGTAGCTCGGCTTGGTCTGCCAGGCGGGCTCGGTCACCGCGCCCGCCAACGCCGCTACACCCCAAGGCACTTGGGAGTCCGCGAGGAACTGGGCATCCTCGGCGGGCAGGTCCCCGGCGAAGGACGCGGCGAACTTCTCCCGGTCGAGGAAGAGGAACCCGTCGACGGGCGGCAGGATCGGCGGAACGGGTGCGCCGGGCGGCGGGTCGGCGATGAGGGTGTTCACCGACTCGCCCTTGTCGGGCGCGAACGCCGCGATGTACACGAGCGTCGACACGTTCTCGTGGGTCCCGGCCTCGGAGATCACCGCGCCGCCGTAGGAGTGTCCGACGAGTACGGTCGGGCCGTCCTGGGCGTCGAGGACCCGTTTGGTCGTGGCGACGTCGTCCTCGAGCGACAGTGTGGGGTTCTGGACGACGCTCACGTGGTAGCCGTCGGCGCGGAGCGCGTCGTAGACGCCCCGCCAGCCCGATCCGTCGACGAATCCGCCGTGCACGAGAACGACGTTCTTTGCGATGCTCACGATGCGCCAACTCCTTTGTGGGGTAAGTGTTTTGGTGCTGAGAGGTCAGGCAGGTCGCGGGACGGGAGCGGCCGTCACCGAACGGCCCGCACCGACGGCTGGGTCTGCTCCGGTGCCTGCGCCAGTGCCATGAGCCGGGCCTGGGCGCGGGCGGGATAGACCTTCGTGAAGACGGCCGGGGCGACCAGGCCGACGACGTGGGCGGTGATGCCCACCCAGGCCGGGGCGTCCACCGCGTTGGCGATGGCCAGGCTGACGGCGATGAAGGTGAAGCCGGCTCCCCAGGCGCTGGTGATGTAGTTGTTGACCTGGACAAACTCCGGCATGTCCCAGTACTCGCGCGGGGTCTGCCGCTTGGCGATGCCCAGTGTGAAGGGGCTGCGGACCACCAGGCTCCCCCACGCGGTGGCGGCCAGCCAGACGAACGAGATGACGTCGGTGTGGTCGGCCAGCGAGGAGTCCGGCCGGGCGACGGAGACGGCGCCGATCACGACGAAGTACGCGAGGGTGCTGATCTCCAGGACCAGCGCGTCGAAGCCGACCCCGCGGCGACGGTCGTTCAGCATCATCAGCAGCCCCGTGACGAGACCGCCTATCGCGCCCCAGCGCCAGTCGAAGGACGAGAGGACGCCGGCGACGATCCAGGGGGCGAACCCGGGCAGATAAGCCAACATTGATTGTTTCCTCGGTGGAGGGGAATGGACGCCGACTAGATGCACGGCGGCCCTCGAAGTTCGAACCTTGCAATGTGATGCCGATCACATGACCGACGAGCAGCCGCAACCTCTAACCGGATAGATCTATCCACTTAATGTAGGCTGGTGAGCATGACCTGTCGAGAGGACCTGTGATGGGAGTTGTGATGGGAGTTGTGATGGGAACGGAGACGTCCCGTAAGAAGTGGCTGCCGCTGGGAGCGGCTGTCCTGGTGCTGAACGCGGCGCAGTGGGTGGTGTCCGAGGCGGTCACCGCGGCCGCCTGGACCACCCCGCCCTACAGCTACGCCACGAACTACATCAGCGACCTGGGCGTCACGGGCTGCGGCACGAAGTTCCAGGACCGCGTCATCTGTTCGCCGGATCACACGCTGATGAACACGTCGTTCATCGCCCAGGGGATCCTGTTCGCCGCCGGGGTGATCCTGCTGGCGGTGCCCCTGCTCACGGGCCGCGCACGCCGTGTCGTCATCGCCCTGGCGGGCGCGCACGCGGTGGGCTTCCTGCTGGTCGGCGTGTTCCACGGCTCCGCGGACGGACCGGGCTACAGCCTGGGGCTGCACGTCGGGGGCGCGGCGGTCGCCATCCTGTGCGCGAACACGATCGTGATCATGGCGGGCTCGCTGAAGAGCCTCCAACTGCCGCGCGCGTACCGCGTGTTCAGCGTCGCGGTCGGCACCCTGGGCCTGCTGAGCGAGGCGGGCGTGGGCGTCTCGACGAGCACGGCGGGCATCTTCGAGCGGGGCGGTGTGTACTCATGGCTGCTGTGGAGCGTCGTAACGGGCGTATCGCTCCTGGTCAGGCAGACGCGCCGGGCCGCCGAGCCGAAGATGCCGGAGAATGTCCCGGCGTGAGCCCGGAAACCCCACACCAACGCCCGCTGCGAGCGGACGCGGAACGAAACCGTCGTCTGATCATGACGACGGCCGACCGCCTGTTCGCCCGGCGGGGAGCCACGGTCCCCCTGAACGAGATCGCCCGCGAGGCGGGCCTCGGCGTCGGCACGGTCTACCGCCGCTTCCCGGACCTCCAGTCCCTGGTGGACGCCCTGTTCACGGAACGCTTCACGATGTTCCTGCACCTGGCGACCACGGCCGCGGACCAACCGGACCCGGCCCGGGCCCTACGGCAGTATCTGCTGGCGGCGGCACGGTGGCGCTCCGAGGACCGCGCCCTGGAGGTCATCCTGGCCAACGCCAGTGTCGACTCGAACCCCGTCGCCCGCACCCGCGACCAACTGGGCCGCCTCGTGGACGGCCTCGCGGAACGAGCGGTGACCGCGGGCGCGGTCCGCAAGGACTTCGTCAGCGCCGATGTGTACGCCTTCCTGAACATGATCGGCGCGGTCGCGGACCGCACGCACGACGTCGCGCCGGATGCCTGGCGGCGGTATGCGGAGGTGCTGATGGTGGGGTTCGGGCTGGAGGGGGCGACGGCGGACGGCACGTCGGCGTTGACGGACGAGCAACTGTTGGACAGCTGGCCGAAGCCGTTGGGCGAGTAGGGGCAGCAGTCCCGCGGCAGACGCGGCGGAAGCAGTGGCCTCGGGCTCTCGATGTCCCACATGGGGACGCCCGCATCATCCGGCTTGTCAGACCAGCCGCCTGATCTCCCCACGCACCCGGTAGAAACCGCCCGCGGACGAATGCAGCGCGTCCACCACATAGCGCGCCCCGGGCTCCCGTATCGCGCGCGGGAACTGCACGTTCCAGCCCTGCTCATAACCCTCGGACACCACATGCACCCGCACGCGGCCACCGCGCTCGAAGCACTCCACGACGACGCCGTTCCCCGCAGCGGGGACGGTGCTGATCGTGGCGACGGAGGCGGCGGTGGTCAGCGGTGCGTACGTCGGCAGGGCGGCCGCCAGCTTGATGTCCGCGGCGACCGGCACGGTGCCCGACTGAGCGGCGTTGATCGCGGCCTCGCTCGCGTCGATGCAGGCGAGCGAACCGTCCGTGGAGACGAGGTACAGCCGCTCGTCGTGATACTGCATCGACAGCGCCGAACCGCCGCCCGTGCCGAGCTTCCACAGCCGGGTGCCGTCGGCGGTGAAGCAGTAGACGGAGGAGGCCGAGTCGCCGGCGAAGACGTAGCGCCCGCCGGGGGACGTGGCGCAGGAGTACACCGCGGCGTCGCACTGGTAGGTGGCCTCGATCGCCCCGGAGGACTTCGCGAGCCGCTGGACGACCCGCCGGCCCGTCCCGGCGTAGACCGCGTTCTCCTCCTGCCAGCCGAAGAGCACGTTGCCGTTGGTCGCGGTGTGCCAGAGCTGGCTGGTGCCGTTCGCCGCGTACGCCGTCACACCCTGGCTGTGTCCGTGGTAGACGGCGTGGTCGTCGGCCCGCACCATCCACGCGTTGTCCCCGGACGAGTTGCGCGACCACTGGAGCTCGTCCTCGTGGTCGATGACCGTCAGACCGCCGTTGCGGTCGGAGACGTTCAGTACGCCCGCGTGGATGTCCAGCCAGAAGATGTCGACCTCGGCCGCGATGTCGTAGGCGGCGAACGGCACCTTCGAGGAGAGGTCGTAGACCCGGCCGTCGTCGCAGCCCGCGTAGATCCAGAAGTCGTCCGCCACCAGGCACTTCACCCCGTCGGGCAGGGAGTAGTGCGCCAGCACCTCGCCGTCGTGGCTCAGGTTGTAGACATTGCCCTGCTGGTTGCCGACCCAGCAGCGGTCCTCGTCCACGTGGATGCCGAACGCCGAGGCGCCGGTACGGAACCGCCACAGCACCGGCGCGGTCGACCGCGCCGTCGACGGAGCCGACGTCACCTGACGGCGCGTCACGGCACGGGCGGCTCGCTGCCCTTGGACAGCGGGCGCGTACCCCTTCCGTACCTTCTCGGCTATCTTCTTCGCCGCCGCGGTCCTCGCCTTCTCGTCGGTCGGGAAGGTGGTGATCTGGCGCTGCCCGTCCACCCCGATCCGTCCGTACCGCACGGAGACGGTGGTCCCCTCGACAGTCACCTCGTAGAACTTGTGCGCACCGCCGCTCTCCTGCGACAACTCCAGATACGTCGTGTTCCCCGACTGTCGTGCCTGCGCAGCGGACACAGCGCACCCCTCCCCAAGGACCTCGTCGGCCGGTGCGGCCGATCTCCAGTGATCCCAAACTAGCGGCCACCACTGACATCGAGGTCTCGGGGCAGTTCGCACAGCCTCGCGCAGCACGAACCGTCAGGTCAGGGGGCGGGAACACCCACTTGAGCGCTTCAAGCGGCAGACCTGGGCGCAGAAGCATGTGACCGCGACGCACCCTTCACCCCGGCCCCCGCCAAGTTCTTCACCTTGCCTGATCAGTCGCTCAACTGCCCGTTCCCGATTGCCGAAACGAAGGAGTTCCACCCGCCGACAGGGAACACAAGCACCGGCCCGTGGGGAACCTTGCTGTCCCGTACCGGGACGACAGCGGCGAAGTCGTCAGAGACCTCGACGCAAGCGCCACCGTCCGAGTTGCTGTATGAGCTCTTGCGCCAATTTATGACGCTCAGGTCGATGGATCGCACGGCACTTCCTCCAACATGCGCAGGACAAACTTCCGCGACTCGGCCGGGGACAGCGCCAGGTCACGAACTGCATCGTAGGCACCTTGCAGCTTCTCGACCGCCGCACCGTCTTCGATCAGGTCGCCGCGGTGCGCATTCTCCGTGTATGCCACCGTACGTCCCTGCGGCATACATAGGAACCACAGGTCAGTGCTATCAAGCCCGTAGGGGCCAGCACTGAACGGCAGCACATGAACGGCAACGTTCGGGCGTTCCGCCATCTCAGCCAGGTGCTCCAACTGCCCGCGCCACTCACGGGAGTTCAGCAATGCCGTGCGCAGGACTGCCTCAGAAAGAATGGTCCGGAACCGGGGCGCACCCTCCCCCTCCAACAACTCCCGCCGCCCCATCCGGGCATCGACCTGCTGCTCGAGCTCCTTACCCTCAAGCCCGCCCGCCGCCAGCATCTCCCGCGCATACCCCGGCGTCTGCAACAACCCCGGCAGCACGCTCACCGCGAAGTGCCACAAGCTCACCGCCTCCGCCTCCAGCGCCATGTACCGCCGGTACCGCTCGCGGAACTGCGTATGGTCCCCGGCGGCCAGCTCCCACAACGCGAGCAGCAACCCCGGCGTCCCGTAGTGCGTGTCCAACGCCTGGACGACCTCCGGGCTGCCGAGCGTCTCGCCGTTCTCCATCTTGCCGAACAACGACCAGTCCCAGCCGAGCCGTTCACCAAGCGCCCGCAGGCTCAGCCCGCTCGCTTCGCGCAGCCTCCGCAACTCCTCGGCGAACCGCTGGCGGGGTTCCTGACTGCGGTCGGTGATGACGCGCCGTTGCGGCATACCAGTCCCTCCGGGACATGCACGTGAGCGATGTGGAACATGTGGAACCACCTCCGCGCGCGACGACGACGGGAACCCACCGTCCCGTCCGCAACCCGGCCGCCCACCTCCGGCCGCATCCTCGTAACGTCCGGACTACGCAGCGTAATTCACCCAGAACAGCCGAGTCACGCAATCAGCGGAACCGCATCACTGACAAAGCCCTGGCCGACAGGTCGATCTGCGCGTGAGCGGAGGCGTTCCGCACGTGTAGCCGAGCGCAACCACTTGGCTTCAACACCCACACCGCACACAATGCACACCCACAAAACCGCAGGTCAGGACACCTTGGCGACCGGTTCAAGAATCGCCACGCACTCCACGTGATGAGTCATCGGGAACAGATCGAACGCCCGCAACGTCCGCACCTTGTACCCCCCGTCCCGGAAGTACGCCAGGTCACGAGCCAACGCAGCCGGATCACACGCCACGTACGCGATCTTCCGCGCCCCCAGCGACGACAGATGCTCCACGGTCTTCTTGCCGGCCCCCGCCCGCGGCGGATCCAGCACGATCAGGTCGACCTCGCTGATCCCCGTCCGCGGAAGCACGCTCTCGACCTTGCCCTGCTCGATCCGCACCCGCTCGAACCCGGCGAGGTTGTGCCGGGCGTCCTCGACCGCGCGCTTGCCGGACTCGATGCCGAGGACCGCGCCCTTGTCGCCGAGGCGGTCGGCCAGCGCGCCCGCGAAGAGGCCGACGCCGCAGTACAGGTCGAGGGCCATGTCGCCCTTGCGCGGCAGCAGGCCCTGCATGACCGCCTTGACGAGGGTGTCCGCGGCCATCGGGTGGACCTGCCAGAAGCCGCCGCTGCCGACGCGGTAGGTGCGGCCGTCGGCCCGCTCGCGGACGAACGCGCGGCCGTGGACGCGGTGGATGCCGCCGTCGTGCTCCTCGACGCGCATGACGGAGACCGGGCGTTCGAGCTCGACCAGGGGCAGGCGGGCGCCGGGACGGGGCTCCAGGATGACCATGCGGTCCTGGGAACCCGTCGCCGCGATCGCCTCGACCGAGGCCATGCCGGACCAGTCGCGCTCCTCGATGCCCAGCTCGCTGACACCCAGTGCCGCGATCATGCAGTGCTCGACCGGCTCGACCTCGTGCGAACGGTGCTTGCGCAGACCGGCGTTGCCGTCCACGTCCACCGCGTACTGGACGCGCGTGCGCCACCGCGGCACCTGGCCCGCGGGCAACTTGTCGCCCTCGGCCGGCATCACCGTGCCGTCCCAGCCGGCCTCCTCGGGCGTGAGCCCCGCGAGTCGCTGCAGCTGCTCGGTGATGACCTCGCCCTTGAGGCGACGCTGGGCGCCGGGCTTGGCGTGCTGCCAGTCGCAGCCGCCGCAGCGACCCGGGCCGGCGTACGGACAGGGCGCCTCGACCCGGTCCTTGGACTCGTCCAGGATCGTCACCGCGTCGGCACGCAGGAACCGCGCGCCCTCCTCACCGTCGGTGACCCGCGCGACGACACGCTCACCGGGCAGCGCGTGCCGGACGAACAGCACCTGCCCCTCGGACGTACGGGCGATGCAGTGCCCGCCATGGGCGACGGGGCCCACCTCGACCTCGTACTCCTCCCCCACCAGCGATTTCTTCGGTTCTGCCTGCATGGCGGGGTGACTCCAAATGCGAAAGGGGGCGAGCGAAAGGACGTACACAGGGGAACGGCCGGACAACAGCCCACCAGTCTACGTGGACCCCGCCCGACCGCTCACCACAAAGCCGTCCCGGCCGGACGCCGGCTAGAGCTTCGACTTGGAGGACGACTCGCTGTGCCGCTCCTCCGCGGGACCGCGCCGCACCGCACCCGGCGCACTCCACTCGCTCCGCTTCCGCGCCCGGTTCTTCGCCGCCTCGGAGGACTCCAGCTGGTACGGCACCGACGTCACCATCACGCCCGGCGTGAACAGCAACCGGCCCTTCAGCCGCAGCGCGCTCTGGTTGTGCAGCAGATGCTCGTACCAGTGGCCGACGACGTACTCGGGGATGATCACGGACACCGCGTCGCGCGGCGACTCCTTCCGCAGCCCCTTCACGTACTCGATGATCGGACGCGTGATCTCCCGGTACGGCGAGTCCAGCACCTTCAGCGGTACGTCGATCCCGCGCCGCTCCCACTCCTCGCGCAGCGCCTTGGTCTCGGCCGTGTCCACGTTGACGCTGAGCGCCTCCAGGGTGTCCGAGCGCATCAACTTGGCGTAGGCCAGGGCCCGTAGCGCCGGGCGGTGGATCTTGGAGATCAGCACGACCGAGTGGACGCGGGACGGGCGGATGCTGTCGTCGCTCGGGCCCTCGGGGGCCGCGATCTCCTCGGCGACCCGGTCGTAGTGCTTACGGATCGCGGTCATCGTGGCGTAGAAGATGCACATGCCGAGCAGCGCCACCCAGGCGCCGTGGGTGAACTTCGTGACCAGGACGACGACCAGCACCAGGCCGGTGAAGAACGCGCCGAACGTGTTGATCGCGCGCGAGCGGACCATGTGGCGGCGCTTGGCCTGGTCCTTCTCGGTGGCCAGGTGACGGTTCCAGTGCCGGACCATGCCGGTCTGACTGAGGGTGAAGGAGACGAACACACCCACGATGTACAGCTGGATCAGCCGGGTCGAGTCGGCGCCGTAGATCGCCAGCAGCAGTGCGGCCGTGCCGGCGAGCAGCACGATGCCGTTGGAGAAGGCCAGGCGGTCGCCGCGGGTGTGCAGCTGGCGCGGGAGGTAGCGGTCCTGGGCGAGGATCGAGCCGAGCAGGGGGAAGCCGTTGTACGCCGTGTTGGCGGCCAGGAACAGCACCAGCGCGGTGGCCGCGGCCAGCACGACGAACAGGAAGCTGCCCTTGCCGAACACGGCCTCGGCGACCTGCGAGATCACCGGGTTCTGGACATAGCCGGAGCCGATCGCGACGCCGTTGTGCAGCAGGTCGTTGCCCGGGTTCTCGGCCATGCGGACCTTGGTCGTCATGGCGAGGGCGATGATCCCGCAGAACATCGTGACGGCCAGGATGCCCATCGCCGCGAGCGTGCTCGCCGCGTTCTTGGACTTGGGCTTGCGGAAGGCCGGGACGCCGTTGGAGATCGCCTCGACACCGGTGAGCGCGGCGCAGCCGGAGGAGAAGGCGCGCAGCATCAGGAAGACGAGCGCGAAGCCCGCGAGGCCCTGGTGCTCGGCCTTGATCTGGTACGACGCGGTCGGCGCGCGCATGGTGTCGCCGAGGACCAGTCCGCGGAAGGCGCCCCACGCGATCATGACGAAGACGCCCGCGACGAAGACGTACGTCGGAATCGCGAACAGCGAGCCGGACTCCTTCACCCCGCGCAGGTTCATCAGCGTGAGCAGCACCACGACGGCGACCGCGCAGATCACCTTGTGCTCGATCACGAACGGGATCGCGGAGCCGAGGTTCTCGATGCCGGAGGCGATCGAGACGGCGACCGTGAGGACGTAGTCGACGAGCAGGGCGCTGGCGACGGTGAGGCCGGCCTTGGGGCCGAGGTTGGTGGTGGCCACCTCGTAGTCGCCGCCGCCGCTGGGGTAGGCGTGCACGTTCTGCCGGTAGGAGGCGACGACGGTGAACATCAGCACCACGACCGCGACGGCGATCCAGGGGCTGAAGTGGTACGCCGACACGCCCGCGATGGAGAGGACCAGCAGCACCTCGCCGGGCGCGTACGCCACGGAGGACAGCGGGTCGGAAGCGAAGACGGGAAGTGCGATGCGCTTCGGCAGGAGCGTTTCGCCCAACCGGTCGCTGCGCAGTGCGCGCCCGATGAGGATGCGCTTGGGCACGTCGGTCAGTTTGGACACAACAGAGGATCGTAGGCCTTCGAACAGGCGATCCTCTACTTTCCGCCGCCTAACTCCCTGTCATCTGCCTCACGAGTGAAATAAGGGACGAGTGGAGTCGCGGATTCCGTCAAGATCGCCGACTCCGTGTCTATATGACAAAACCCCGCTCCCGCCGCCTCCTGGAGGTTCCATGCCCGCGACCGCAGAGCTGATCGGCGCCCTGGCCGCCCTCGTCGGCCTCGGAATCCTCACCCTGGCAAGCGTGCGCAGCATCGGACGCCGCTGACGCACAGGGGTGCCCTGGATGGACCGGGCGTGTGTAGCTTGGGCCTCGGTCTGAGACCCTGATGGGGCTGAGCATTGATTTCAGGACACCGGAAGGACGGTCGTGCACATCGTCATCATGGGCTGCGGCAGAGTGGGTTCCGCTCTCGCCCAGACCCTGGAGCAACAGGGGCACACGGTCGCCGTGATCGACCAGGACCCCACCGCCTTCCGTCGGCTGGGCCCCGGATTCGGCGGCCGCCGGGTCACCGGGGTCGGCTTCGACCAGGACACCCTGCGCGAAGCGGGCATCGAGGAGGCGGGCGCGTTCGCGGCCGTCTCCAGCGGTGACAACTCGAACATCATCTCGGCGCGCGTGGCCCGCGAGATGTTCGGCGTGGAGAACGTCGCGGCCCGTATCTACGACCCCCGCCGCGCCGAGGTCTACCAGCGCCTGGGCATCCCCACCGTGGCCACGGTCCGCTGGACCGCCGACCAGATGCTGCGCCGGCTGCTGCCCTCGGGCGCGGAGCCGCTGTGGCGGGACCCCACCGGCGGTGTCCAGCTCGCCGAGGTGCACGCCTCGGCCGCCTGGGTCGGCCAGCGGATCAGCAAGCTGCAGGAGGAGACGGGCGTCCGCGTGGCGTTCCTCACCCGTCTCGGCGAGGCGATGCTGCCCTCTTCGCAGACCGTGTTGCAGGAGGGCGACCTCGTGCACGTGATGATGCGTACGGACGAGATCGACAAGGTCGAGGCGGCGTTCGCCAAGGGTCCCGAAGAGGAGGGCGGTCACTGATGAGGGTCGCCATTGCCGGAGCCGGCGCGGTCGGACGTTCGATCGCCGGAGAGCTCCTGGAGAACGGTCACGAGATCCTTCTCATCGACAAGGCCCCGACCGCGATCTCGGTCGAGCGGGTCCCCCAGGCGGAGTGGCTGCTGGCCGACGCCTGCGAGATCACGTCCCTGGACGAGGCCGCGTTGCAGCGCTGCAACGTGGTGATCGCCGCGACCGGCGACGACAAGGTCAACCTCGTCGTCTCCCTCCTCGCGAAGACGGAGTACGGCGTCCCGCGCGTCGTCGCCCGCGTCAACAATCCCAAGAACGAATGGCTCTTCAACGAGTCCTGGGGCGTCGACGTGGCCGTCTCCACCCCCCGCCTGATGTCGGCCCTGGTCGAGGAGGCGGTGTCGGTCGGCGACCTGGTCCGCCTGCTCCGCTTCAGCCACGGCGACGCCAACCTCGTCGAGCTGACCCTCCCCGAGGAGTCCGCCCTCGCGGGCACCCAGGTCGGCGACGTGGAGTGGCCCGAGGACACGTCCCTGGTCACGATCATCCGCGGCACGCGCGTGCTGACCCCGTCCCGCGAGGACTCGCTGGAAGCGGGCGACGAGCTGCTGTTCGTGGCGGCTCAGGCACGCGAGGAGCAACTGGAGGATCTGCTGTCGGTACGCCGGGAGGACGCGGCGAGCTGATCGGCGGCGATACGACGAAGAAGGGCGCCCTGGAAATCTCAGGGCGCCCTCTTCGTCGTAGCGGAGTAGCGGGAAGGCTATGCGTCGCGCCGGTGACGTCCCGACGTGGCGTCCTCTGTCTCGCCTGCGGCCTCGGCCGCGGCCTTGCGCTCCTTCTCCGCCTGCTCCTCCGCCTCCATCTCCGCGAACACGTCGATCGGCGCGGGCGCCTTCGCGAGGAAGACCCAGGTCAGCCAGACGGCGAGCAGGAACGGCGGGATCTTCAACGCGACCAGGACCCAGCCCAGTTGGGCCGTGTTGGCCCACCAGTAGAGCGGGAAGAGGATCGCGCACTTGGCGAGCAGGATCAGGCCCCAGGCCCAACTGGCCTTGGTGTAGGCCTTCTTGCGGCCGGGGTTGCGGGTCCGCCAGGAGAGGTTCTCCTTGAAGACCGGGCCGAGGATGAGGCCGATCAGCGGGACGCCCGCGAGGGTCGTGATGATGTACGCCAGCGCGAGCCCCAACGTGTAGAGCATGCCGGGGAGATAGAAGTTCTTGGCGTTGTTCGTCATCATCGCGAAGACGACACCGAAGGCGACGCCGAAGACACCGCTGAAGGCGTGCTTGACGGTGTCCCGCATCACCAGCCGGACCACGACCAGGGCCAGCGCCACGGCCAGCGCGGCGATCGCCGACCAGTGCAGGTTCTTGTTGATGGTGAAGATGCTGACGAAGAGCAGGCCGGGCAGGACCGTTTCGATCATGCCGCGCAGACCGCCGAACGCCTCGAAGAGGGCCGCCTCGGTCACCGCCCGGACATCCTGCTCGCTGTCTTCGGCGTCCACAGTGTCCGCGGTCGGCTTGTCGAGCGACGTCACCGGCTACTCCCGTCCGAGGGGTTTCAGTTCGTATTTCGGGTTGAAGAGCACCCGGCGGCCCCTGCTCATGGAGATCCGGCCGGACGCGATCAGCTTGCGCCCCGGTTCTATCCCCACGATGGAGCGCCTGCCGAGCCATACCACGTCCAGGGCGGCCGAACCGTCGAACAGCTCGGCCTCCAGGGCCGGAACTCCCGCCCGGGGGCGCAGCGTGACCGTGCGCAAGGTACCAGTAACCGTCACGATCTGTCGGTCGTGGCAGTCGCCGATCCGCACACAGCCCTCGGTCTCGGCGTCCTCACGCAGCTCCTCGGACTCCAGGTCCTCCTGCGAGGTGGAGAGCCGGTCGAGCATGCGCCGGAACCGGCCCGCCTGCTTTTCGGAACGAGGAACAGCGCTCATATCTGAAGCGTACCGGGGTCCACCGACAGTGACGTACCCACGGCCTCGCGGGTCAATACACCTGGCGACACCTAGCGCTCGAACCGATATCCCATGCCCGGCTCCGTGATGAAGTGCTTCGGATGCGCGGGGTCCGTCTCCAGCTTGCGCCGCAGCTGCGCCATGTACACACGGAGGTAGTTTGTCTCGGTCCCGTACGACGGCCCCCACACCTCCTGGAGCAGCTGCTTCTGGCTGACCAGCCGCCCGGTGTTGCGCACGAGCACCTCCAGCAGATGCCACTCCGTGGGGGTGAGCCGTACGTCCCGGCCGTCCCGCTGGACCTTCTTGGCGGCCAGGTCGACGGTGAACTCCTCGGTCTCGACCAGGACGTCGTCCTCGCCGCCCCCGGTGGGCTCGGCCCGGCGCACGGCGGCCCGCAGCCGGGCCAGCAGCTCGTCCATCCCGAACGGCTTGGTGACGTAGTCGTCGGCGCCCGCGTCCAGCGCCTCGACCTTCTCGTCGGAGGAGTGCCGCGCGGACAGCACCAGGATCGGCACCCGGGTCCAGCCGCGCAGTCCCCTGATCACCTCGACGCCGTCCATGTCGGGCAGCCCCAGGTCGAGAACGACCACGTCCGGGTGTCGGGAGGCGGCGAGGTCGAGGGCGGTCTTGCCGTCAGCGGCCGCGTCGACCTCGTACTTCCGCGCCTTGAGGTTGATCACGAGGGCCCGCACGATCTGCGGCTCATCCTCGACCACGAGGACCCTGGTCATGAGGCCTGCCTTTCCGGTTGTACGTCAAACACGTCATGCGCGTCTTCTACGACGCCGTCCGCCGCGCGGAGCGTGAGCACCATGGTGAGGCCGCCACCGGGTGTGTCCTCGGCGTTGAGGGTGCCGTTCATCGCCTCGGTGAAGCCGCGCGCCACGGCGAGCCCGAGTCCCACTCCGGCGCCGCGCGGGGCATCGCCGTAGCGCTGGAAGGGCTCGAATATGCGGTCCTTGGCCTCGTCCGGGACTCCCGGGCCCCGGTCGACCACCCGCACCTCCACGCGGTCGGCGATGGCGCTGGCGGACACCAGGACGGTTTCGCCGGGCGGGCTGTACTTGACCGCGTTCTCGACGAGGTTGGCCACCGCCCGCTCCAGGAGCCCGGGGTCGACGGCCACCATGGGCAGCGTCTCCGGGATGTCGAGTTCGGCGCTGCCTTCGGGGACCCCGCCGAGCGCCATCGGCACGACCTCGTCCAGGTCGATTTCGCGGATGATCGGCGTGACCGTACCGGTCTGCAGGCGGGACATGTCGAGCAGGTTGCCCACGAGATGGTCGAGCCGGTCGGCGCCGTCCTCGATGCCCTCCAGCAGCTCGGCCTGATCCTCCTCGGACCACGCCACGTCATCGGACCGCAGACTCGACACGGCCGCCTTGATGCCGGCCAGCGGAGTCCGCAGATCGTGGCTCACGGCCGCCAGGAGTGCCGTACGGATGCGATTGCCCTCGGCGAGCGCACGGGCCTGGTCGGCCTCCTCCCGTAGACGCCTGCGATCGAGGACCACGGCGGCCTGCGCGGCGAAGGCGGCCAGCACCCGGCGGTCGGAGGCGGGCAGGACGCGACCGGTCAGCGCGAGGGCCATGTGGTCGCCGACCGGCATGTCCACATCGCCGTCCTCGGGTCGCTCCAGCGGCGCACCCACGCCGACCCGGCCCGCGCAGGTCCAGGGGTCCACATCGCTCTTGCGCTCCAGCAGGGCGACGGACTCCATGCCGAAGGTCTCCCGGACGCGCTCCAGGAGGGCCTCCAGGCTTGTCTCGCCGCGCAGCACGCTGCCCGCGAGGAAGGACAGGATCTCGGACTCGGCGCGCAGTCTGGCGGCCTGCTGGGTGCGTCGCGCGGCGAGGTCGACCACGGAGGCGACGGACACGGCGACGCCTACGAAGATCGCGATGGCGACGATGTTCTTGGGGTCGGCGATCGTCAGCCGGTGCAGCGGGGGCGTGTAGTAGTAGTTCAGCAGGAACGAGCCGAGGGCCGCCGAGACCAGCGCCGGCAGCAGCCCGCCGAGCAGCGCCGCCGCCACCGTCAGCGACAGGAACAGCAGCATGTCGTTGGCGAGCCCGAGATGGACGGCGTTCAGCAGCAGCGCGAGCCCCACCGGCCCGACGACCCCGACCAGCCACCCCGAGACGATCCGCGCCCGCCCGAGCCGCGCACCCCGGGACACGGGCAGCCCGCGCCCCTTGGCGACCTCTTCGTGGGTGACGATGTGGACGTCCAGGTCAGGACCGGACTCGCGGGCGACCGTGGCGCCCACCCCCGGTCCGAAGACGTACTGCCAGGTCTTGCGGCGCGAGGAGCCGAGGACGATCTGCGTGGCGTTCACCCCGCGCGCGAAGTCGAGCAGCGCGGCCGGGATGTCGTCGCCGACGACGTGGTGGAAGGTGCCGCCGAGGTCCTCGGCGAGTGTGCGCTGGAGGGCGAGTTCCTTCGGGGAGGCCGAGGTCAGCCCGTCGCTGCGGGAGATGTAGACGGCGAGCACCTCGCCACCGGCCCCCTTCTCGGCGAGCCGCGCGGCCCGCCGTATCAGCGTCCGTCCCTCCGGACCGCCGGTCAGCCCTACGACGATCCGCTCGCGGGAACCCCAGATCGCCGACACCTGGTGCTCGCTGCGGTACTCCTGGAGGTACTCGTCGACCCGGTCGGCCACCCACAGCAGCGCCAACTCCCGCAGGGCGGTGAGATTTCCGGGCCGGAAGTAGTTCGAGAGGGCCGCGTCGACCTTGTCGGGCTTGTAGATGTTGCCGTGCGCCATGCGGCGGCGGAGCGCCTGTGGCGACATGTCGACGAGTTCGATCTGGTCGGCCCGACGGACGACCTCGTCGGGCACGGTCTCCTGCTGCCGGACCCCGGTGATCGACTCGACCACGTCACCGAGCGATTCGAGATGCTGGATGTTGACGGTGGACACGACGTCGATGCCGGCGGCGAGGAGTTCCTCGATGTCCTGCCAGCGCTTGGTGTTGCGGGAGCCCGGGATGTTGGTGTGGGCGAGTTCGTCCACCAGGGCGACGGCGGGGGCCCGGCGCAGCACCGCGTCGACGTCCATCTCGCTGAAGACGGTCCCCCGGTACGCCAGCTCCACGCGCGGGACCTGCTCCAGGCCGTGCAGCATCACCTCGGTGCGGGCCCTCCCGTGGTGCTCCACGAAGGCGACCACGCAGTCCGTGCCCCGCTCCACCCTGCGGTGGGCCTCGGACAGCATGGCGTACGTCTTGCCGACGCCCGGTGCCGCACCGAGGTAGATCCGAAGCTTGCCGCGTCCCATGGCCCCATTGTCTTCCCGTCACACCCGTGTACGCAGCGTCGACTTTACGGCCAATAAGTCCGACAAATGGGGTGACCGGTGCGCTCAGGGACGTCTTTGACGCAACCCTGATGCCCGTACGGCGCCGTACGGGCATCAGGGTCCGGCACTCTTCAGGAGGTTCAGTTGGGGTTGTCGCCGTGGGTGAGGGTCTCCCAGGCCACGAAGAGGTTGTTGCTGCCGGCCGGACGGTTGTTGAGGGTGAGGGTCTGGGTGTTGGTCATGGCGATGCCCAGACGGTTGTGCAGGGCGTTGTAGCCGACCTCGGTGACCGGTCCGAGCCCGAGGGTCAGCGAGCCGCCGCAGAGCCAGCTCGGGACGGCCGTGCCCAGCTGATACTTGGCCTGGAACCCGAGCGCCTGCCGCAGCCGCTCCCCCACGTCGGTGCCGTAGAGGTCGGTGCCCTGGATCCGGCTGGTCTCGGCGACGTGCGAGATCGACGAGAGGCCGTACCCGGTGTGTACGAAGTCGCGGCACGTCTCCTGGGTGAGCCCGGTGACGAAGGTCGACTGGCCCTGCCAGTAACTGACGATCTTCGCCGTGGTGTTGAGGTTCTGGCTCGGCACGGTCTTCGGTACGGAACCGTCCGAGGCGAGGTAGATGTACGCGGCCGTGCGCGTCCGGAAGATCGCCATGGCCTTGTCGTACGACGTCTTGTCCTCGAGGAAGACGGAGATGCCGACGGCGGCGTCCATCATCGTCAGCTCCCAGTTCCCGTTGGAATTGGAGCCGTTGATGATCTCGGGCAGGTACACGTTGCGCAACATGGTCGAGAAGCGGGCCGAGTTGGTCCATGTCCCGGTGTACGTGTACTTGATGATCTCGGCGGCCTTGGGCCAGGAGGAGCCGGCCCAGCCGGTCTGGAGGGGCGCGTTGCTGTTGGTGTGGCTGGTGATCGTGGCCGACCAGGCGTCCATGATCTCGATGGCCTTCTGGGCGTAGCGCGCGTCCTTGGTGATGTACCAGGCGAGCGCGTCGGTGTAGGCCGCGATCGCGTCCTCGCGCTCGTCGGTGCAGCCGTAGTTGGGGTTGGAGTACGAGCCGCACTCGACGACGGCTCTGGGCTTCGGGGTGCGACTCAGGCTGGCGTAGGAGCTGGCCATCATCTGGTCGTAGGCGCCCTTCCAGGGCTGGGCGCCGGCGAGGACCTCGGTGCGGGCGAAGTCCAACTGGCTCCGGGAGACGTCGACTCCGGGATGGACGAAGGTGGCGGGGGCGGCTTGGGCGACGGTGCCGGGCTGGGCGAAGAAGCCCAGGACCACGGCGGTGACGACGGAGAGCAGGGCAGCGCGGCGCACGGTGACTCCGTTCTCGTATGTGAACACAGAGCACCCTCATGAACTTGGGCGTTGAGCCGAGACCATAGGTACGGACCAATGAACCGTCAAGAGTGCGCGCACGACGAAGGGCCGCACCCTGGACGGGGTGCGGCCCTTTTTCGCCTGTTCCGGTGTTCCGTTCCGGCGCTCTGTTCCCGCTAGCGGACCTCGGTGATCTCCGGTCCGCGCTGAAGCTGGCCCATGCCGCCGGAGAAGCGGGAACCCGCCTCCTCCTGCTGGACGCCCTCGGGAACCATCTGGGCGTCGTTCGGCAGCTTCAGGACGATCGGGTCGCGGGGCGCCATCGGGCCCTCGCCGCGCACGACGACCGTGTCCCGGAAGATCTGCTCCAGCAGACCGGCCGCCTGCGGCTGCACCGCGCCCTGCCCGGAGATCACCCCGCGCAGGAACCAGCGCGAACCGTCCACACCGACGAACCGCACGACCTGGAACCCGCCCGTGCCGTCCGGCAGTTGCACCGGAACCTGCGCGCGCAGCTCCCAGCCCAGCGGCCCCTCGACCTCGTCGACGATGCCGCCCTGCTGGGTGATGCCGCTGGCGATCTCCTCGCGGACCTCACCCCAGATGCCCTCGCGCTTGGGGGCGGCGAAGGCCTGCAACTGGATGGCACTGTCCTTGAGGACCACGGTGGCGGCGACGATCGCGTCACCCGCGACCTCGACCCGCAACTCCATGCCGTCGACTCCCGGCACGAACAGACCGCCCAGGTCCACCCGGCCCTCGGCGGGGTCGCCGATCTCCGAGTCGTCCCAGGGTCCGTCGGGGCGGGGCTCCGGTTCGAGCTTCACGCGCTCGACCGCTTCGTCCGCCTCAGTGTCGACATTGTCGACGACCTGCTCGGCCTCGCTCGCCGCGTCCTCGGCGGCAGTGCCCTTCTTGCGACGTCCGAACACGTCACTGTCCTTCCCGGTCGGATACGACCGAAGCGTATCGATTCCCACCCGTTGTGCCGCCCACGGCGGCGTGACCGCCGGTGGACCCGAAGCCCCCCTCGGCCCGCGCCGAATCGGGAAGCTCCGCCACCTCCTGGAAGCGGACCCTCTCGACCTGCTGGACGACCAGCTGGGCGATCCGGTCGAAGCGCTCGAACCGTACCGACTCGTACGGGTCGAGATTCACCACGATCACCTTGATCTCCCCACGGTACCCGGCATCAACCGTCCCCGGGGCATTCACCAGGGCGACACCGCAGCGGGCGGCGAGCCCCGAACGAGGGTGCACGAAGGCCGCGTACCCCTCGGGGAGAGCGATAGACACCCCCGTGGGCAGTACGGCCCGTTCACCCGGCTTCAGTTCCCGGCTCTCCGTGGTCCGCAGATCGGCTCCCGCGTCGCCGGGATGCTCGTACGACGGAAGCGGTACGTCGGGGTCGACGCGGCGGATCAGCACATTCAGGGGGCTACGGCTCACGGGTTCACCTCGAAGGCACGGGTACGCCGGACCTGGTCCGGGTCGTCCATGGCGGCCCGGATCTCCTGCGGGCGGCCGTTGTCGGTGAAGTGGTCGACCTTGACCTCGACGAAGAGGGCGTCGGCGCGCACCGCGACGGGCCCGTCCGGGGCGCCGATGCGTCCGGTGGCGGTCGAGTAGATCTTCCGGCCGGCCACGGCCGTCACCTCGGCCTCCAGGTACAGCACGGTGTCCACGGGCACCGGCCGGACGAAGTCGGTCTCCAGGCGGCCGGTCACGGCGATCGTCCGCAGCAGCCAGTTCAGCGAACCGAGGGTCTCGTCCAGCGCGCTGGCGAGCACTCCGCCGTGCGCGAGGCCCGGGGCGCCCTGGTGGGCGGCCCGCACGGTGAACTCGGCGGTGATGGTCACGCCCTCACCGGCCCGCGCCTCCAGGTGCAGCCCGTGCGGCTGCTCGCCGCCACACCCGAAACACTGTTCGTAGTGCGCACCGAGCAGCTCGCCCGGCGCGGGCGCGTCAGGGTGCCGCACCGGTTTCACGGCGTCGGACGGAGGCTTAAGAGCTGGAGAAGTACCACTCACAGCCGCAGACCTTACCCGCGCGTCGGTAGGTTCCGGACACCGTGCCAAGCTTGGCTCCATGCAGCTTTCCGCCTCCCCCTACGACGAGCGCCTCACCGCCCCCCGTTCGTGGTGGTTCATCTCGTTCCTGGTGGGCGTCTCCTTCGCCCTGATCCTGCTGCCCTTCGGCACCCTGCCGCTGCTCGGCGGCCTGGTCGGCGGCACCGCGGTCGCATCCGTGATGGCCAGCGCCTACGGCTCGCTCCGCATCCGGATCGTGGGCGACCAGCTGATCGCGGGCGAGGCGAAGATCCCGGTGACGGCCCTGGGAGAGGCGGAGATCCTGGACCCGGAGGAGGCGCGTGCCTGGCGGACCTACAAGGCCGACACCCGCGCCTTCCTGCTGCTGCGCTCGTACATCCCGAGGGCGCTGCGCGTCGAGGTCACCGACCCGGACGACCCGACGCCGTACCTGTATCTGTCCACCCGTGAGCCGGAGCGGCTGGCGGAGGCCCTGAAGACTGCCCGCGCGGCAGCCGTCTAGGACCTCTTCAGCGACCGAGTTCCTTCGGGATCTCGCCCATCCGCAGCGGGTCCGGCGGGGTCTCCAGGGGTGGCAGTTCGGGCAGCGCGTCCCACGGGACCTGGGCCTTGCGCAGATCCTTGCGGATGCGCTCGGCGAGTTTCCTGGTGTCCCGGCGGTTCATGACCGCTCCGACGGCGGCGCCGACCATGAAGGGCATCAGGTTCGGCAGGTCGCGGACCATCCGTTTCATGATCTGCTGGCGCAGCTCGCGCTTCATGTGCCCGTTCAGCGCGGCGCTCATGGTCGACGGCTTGGTCACGTCGATACCGCGCTCCCCGGACCAGGAGTTCAGATATGTGGTGCTGCGCTGCCGGAGGTCGCCGGGCGGACGGGCGCCGTAGACCTCGTAGAGCTCGGCGATCAGTTTCAGCTCGATCGCGGCGACGCCGGTGATCTCGGCGGCCAGTTCGGTGGGCATCGCGGGCGGCACCGGCAGCATCGCCGCGGCACCGATGCCCGCGCCGACGGTCGACGTCGCGTTCGCCGCGCCCGCCACCAGTTTGTCGGCGAGCTGCTCGGGGCCGAGGCCCGGGAACTGTCGCCGAAGCGCCTGAAGGTCCCGTACGGGGATCCGCGGGGCGATGTCGATGATCCGGTCGGCGAGGTACGCCAGACCGGCCCTGGCCCGGCTGCCGCCCTTACGGACGCCTTCCTTGGCCTTGTCCCGGATGACCGCCACCCGTCGTTTGGCGACGGGGGCGGCTGCGGGAACGTCCGCCGGCACCGGGAGGTCAGCCCGGTCAACCGCCGGTTCGAGCGAGGCTGATCCGGTTTCGGATGAGCCCCGCTCGTCGTCACGCGCGCCATGAGGACCGTCTGTCGGCCCTTCGTCCGCTCCCGGCCGGCGGGAGCGGCGCTTCCAGGGTGGGGTCGAGCCAGTCACGGCCGACCCCTCCTCAGTCGCAGTCGCGGCAGATCGGCTGGCCGTTCTTCTCGCGGGCCAGCTGGCTGCGGTGGTGCACCAGGAAGCAGCTCATGCAAGTGAACTCGTCCTGCTGCTTGGGCAGCACCCGGACGGCCAGCTCTTCGTTCGAGAGGTCCGCTCCGGGCAGTTCGAGGCCCTCGGCCGCCTCGAATTCGTCGACGTCCACTGCGGAAGTCGACTTGTCGTTCCTACGCGCCTTGAGTTCTTCAAGGCTGTCCGAGTCGACGTCGTCGTCGGTCTTGCGTGGGGTGTCGTAATCCGTTGCCATGTCGCGCTCTCCCCCTCTGGGTGTCTGCGGTGTCTCCAGCGCACGTAACGCGTGAGAGGCCGGACTTGTGCCCGACCTGAGGCGGAGATTTTGCCTCACATCAAGGTCTGTTACTCAATCGACACCCAACCGGACCCCTCAAGAGTGATCGGCTTGGATGGCGAAGGGGACCGTACACGGTCCTCGTGCCGCTCTTCAAAGGCACCTCACCGTGTACTTCCCGTGATCAAGACCCCCGAAAACCCGGATTTTCCCGGCTTTCCGACAGGGTGCATGATCACGGAGAGTAGATGGCCCGAAAATCGCGCTTGTGATCGATCACACACGGGGTTGCCGGAGAAGCGGCCAGAAAATTCCGCGCAAAGCGAACATCCTCGTGTGTCGGCGACATGATCTCAGATGGGCAGGGTGACTCGCATCACGAGTCCACCCCCCTCACGTGGCTGGGCCGCGATATGGCCGCCGTGTGCGCGCGCCACGGACCGCGCGATCGACAGACCGAGGCCCACACCCTTGTCGCTGCCTGTTCGTTCCGTACGCAGCCGTCTGAAGGGCTCGAAGAGGTTGTCGATCTCGTACGCCGGGACCACCGGACCCGTGTTCGAGACCATGAGCACCGCCTGGCCGTGCTGGACCTCGGTGGTGACCTCGACCCAGCCGTCCTCGGGCACGTTGTACCGCACCGCGTTCTGCACCAGGTTCAGGGCGATCCGCTCCAGCAGGATGCCGTTGCCCTGGACGACCGCGGGTTTCTGCTCGCCGCGGATCACCACGCCCTTGGCGGCCGCCTCGGCGTGCACCTGGTCGACGGCCTGCTCGGCGACCTCGGCGAGGTCCACGGGCTTGCGCTCCACGATCTGGTTGTCGCTGCGGGCCAGCAGCAGCAGACCCTCGACGAGCTGCTCGCTGCGCTCGTTGGTGGCGAGCAGCGTCTTGCCCAGCTGTTGCAGCTCCACGGGGGCGCCGGGATCGGACAGATGCACTTCCAGGAGCGTGCGGTTGATCGCCAGCGGGGTGCGCAGCTCGTGCGACGCGTTCCCCACGAAGCGCTGCTGGGCGGTGAAGGCCCGCTGCAGCCGGTCCAGCATCTCGTCGAAGGTGTCCGCGAGTTCCTTCAACTCGTCGTCCGGGCCGTCCAGTTCGATCCGCCGGGACAGGTCCGAGCCGGCCACCGCACGGGCGGTACGGGTGATCCGGCCCAGCGGCGAGAGCACCCGGCCCGCCATCGCGTACCCGAAGGCGAAGGCGATGATCGCGAGGCCGAGCAGGGCCAGCAGCGAGCGGCTGAGCAGGTCGTCCAGGGCGTGCTGGCGCTGTTTGTTGACGCACTGGTCCATCGCGTTGTTGAGCGTGGTCGCCGACGGATCGGACGGGAAGTTGCAGGTGCTGCTGCCGACCGAGCCGGTGATGACCTTGAAGGGCAGCTCACTGCCCACGTTCAGCGCGTGCGCCGCGAGCAGGTAGATGATCGACAGCAGCAGGATGCCGGCGATCAGGAACATGCCGCCGTACAGCAGCGTGAGCCTTATGCGGATGGTGGGACGCAGCCAGGGGAACGGCGGTTCGGGCCTTCTGGGGTCCCACGTGGGCTTCGGGGGCGCCTGGGGAGGCGCGGGAGTCGTCGCCACAGTGGATCAGATCCGGTAACCGGAGCCGGGGACGGTGACGATGACCGGGGGCTCACCGAGCTTGCGGCGCAGGGTCATCACGGTGACGCGCACAACATTGGTGAACGGGTCCGTGTTCTCGTCCCAGGCCTTCTCCAGGAGTTGCTCCGCGGAGACGACCGCGCCCTCGCTGCGCAGCAGCACCTCCAGGACGGCGAACTCCTTGGGCGCGAGCTGGACTTCCTTGCCGTCGCGGAACACCTCGCGGCGGTTCGGGTCGAGCTTGATGCCGGCCCGCTCCAGGACGGGCGGCAGCGGCACGCTCGTACGGCGTCCGAGGGCACGCACGCGTGCCGTCAGCTCGCTGAACGCGAACGGCTTGGGCAGATAGTCGTCGGCGCCGATCTCCAGGCCCTCGACACGGTCGCTGACGTCGCCGGACGCGGTGAGCATCAGCACGCGTGTGGCCATGCCGAGCTCGACGATCTTGCGGCAGACGTCGTCGCCGTGCACGAGCGGGAGGTCACGGTCGAGGACGACCACGTCGTAGTCGTTGACGCCGATGCGCTCCAGGGCGGCCGCACCGTCGTACACGACGTCGACGGCCATGGCCTCCCGGCGCAGTCCGGTGGCCACCGCATCGGCGAGCAGCTGCTCGTCCTCGACGACGAGTACGCGCACGTCGCTTGTCCTTCCTCTGTCCACCCGCGTAGCGCGCATCGGCGCACACGGGCAGGGTCTTCGTGGCTGTGTGACCTCCATCCTGCCCTTTTCGGCCATAAGTCGGCTGTAAGGCGGCCGGGCGCAAGATGAAGGTCCGGTGTGAGGCCCGGGAATGCGGGATTTTCTCGGTGGGTTGAGGTTTCCACGGAAGGGAGCGCGGGGAGGACGGCTTTACACCCCGCGATCACGCTCTGCACGTGGCAAGCCACCTTGTGGTACGTCCAACCGCTTCCGCAGAGCGGGCGTGGGTGTCCGGCACCGTCGCCGCCCAGCCAGGGCAGCGCTGGGCACCCCATCCGCAGACGTGATCGCCCCTTCCGAATGGCACACCCCCGTGCCAAACGACCCACGACCCAGGACGAGGGGGCGCAGCATGGACGCATTCACCGCAGGACTTCTGCAGCGCATAAGGGCGACCGAGACCGACCTGACGCGGGCTCGTGACGAGGGCGACGACTTCCTCGTCGAGGTGGAACAGGCCGAGCTCGACGACCTGCGCCGCCTCGCCGCCGACCACGGTGTGGAGGTCGGCGCGACGAGCGTCTGATCAGTGCGGTCAGCAGGACGACAGAACCCCGGCGAATCCAGCGCCGGGGTTCTGTCGTTTTCCGCCCCTGAAACCTACGGCGTTGAGCTCAACCCTGGTTGCGGGCCCACCAAGTCCAACTGTCCCCACGCCGACGGCCGAGAGGGAGCCGTAGGGGCGCGCCGGTGTCGAGAGCCTGGGGGTCCCCCCTCTGGGGGAGCGCGGAGGCGCGCAGCGCCGAGCACGGTGGGGCTCTCGAC
>Ga0307515_10000885_pt1 | contig 68941 bp, 79 predicted proteins | sample 17_EM_MG_FD_194513 | JGI IMG/M metagenome (GOLD analysis project Ga0307515, IMG submission 194513) | Populus trichocarpa ectomycorrhiza microbial communities from riparian zone in the Pacific Northwest, United States - 17_EM | ecosystem: Host-associated > Plants > Roots > Unclassified | place... | reverse complement strand
GTGGGGTATCTCCCCGAACCACACAACGCCTGGGAATATTTTAGTTACCGGCAGCGTGCTCCGCAGATAACAATGTGAGATCTCAACCTGGTCGGAGCAGGCCACCGCAGCCCGGTCGACTGCACCTAGGTAGGTCAGAAAGGGGTATATCCGGTTCTTGTTCCTGCCTCTCAACAATCACCTCTGTGCCTCCCAGCGCGGCACAGATCGGGCTGTTGTGGTTTGTTTCGCGATGCCTACACCGCCTGCAGACGGTGTCGAATAATCGACCGTGCATCTCAATGATCGACTGAGGTTCTGGAGTGACTTCCTCGAAGATCTTTTTCGAGGCCAGAGTGCTGGCCAGTTGGTCCAAAGCCCTCCGGCTGAGACCATCGACATTTTGAGTCACCAGTGTGAAAGACTCTGCGTTGGGGCAAATTTGGCGTAACGTCTCCTTGACTGAAAGTGCGGCTATCACAATATGAGCGGCGTTTGGCTCAGCCTTTCGCGCTCTAGGGGGAGATATGTTAGGATTATGCTCCGGAACGCTACTCTAACTCACTTCTCTCTTCTCATATGATAAAATTGCCACACCCGACTCGGGTTCTGAGCAAACGCCTCAGGAGTAGCAAGGTTCATAGCCTCATACTTCCTCCACAGCCCTCCGCCGTCGCGGAAGGTAGGTATACCTGCAGGGTTGCGTAAATGCTACGAATGGATATGTCAATAGTTCGGGAAGGCGATTACCGGAAGCGGCGGACAGGCCAGCTCCTGCGATTACGATGATATTCTGGCTCGACTTTACCACCTCACGAAACTTGTTCATGTCGGTACTGGGTCCTACCACTGTCGCGCCTTGGCGTTCGGCCCTGCGGGTCCGGGCCATGAATCTCAGAGCTCGAAGAACCCCAAGTTGAGTTTGTTTGGTTGTGATATGGAAGACAAACAACAGAAGCGCCCTGGCAGCACTAAGCTACTTATCGGCTGCGGCGGAGCTCGAACGGCTCGGAGGAGCATTATACTTGCTCATTATTTCCGGACTCGCGTGGGCCGCCTAGATGTCAACGGTGAAACCAGCTAGCCCGATTATCATCGTAGGGGCCGGGTGCTTTGGTCTTTCCACGGCCTACCACCTTCTCAAGAGGGGCTTTACGAACGTAACCGTCCTGGATCGGGCAGAGACGCTCCCCGCAAAGGATGCTGCTAGTACTGACCTGAACAAAAGTAAGATAAAGGCACCTGATCCACAATTTCTAACATCCACATGCTTTACAGTCGTACGATCGTCCTATCCGGACAATTTCTATACCTCCCTCGCACAAGATGCTGTAAAAGCGTGGAAGGATGAGGGCGAATGGGGGAATCACTACCACGAGTTCGCACCTCTCCCCTCCCCCTCTACTTAGTCACGTAACTGAGCTATCAAGGTACGAAATGTCACAGGACAGGCGTCTTGATCATGGGCGAACGGGAGGCAGGCTACACCAGAGCGTCCTACGTCAACGATCTTGCCCTCGGGGTTCGAGTTGTGAATCTCGAAGACGAGGAGAGGCGGAAGGACGTTTTTGGTGAGGGTGTGGAACTGGGTACTGCACTCACGAGAGACTGCTTTGCGTACTTGAATCTAGACGGCGGGTGGGTTTATGCCGAGGGTGGAACTCGCCGTGCTCTAGAGAACGTCAAAGCCCTCGGGGGAACCGTTATCGGCGGAAAAGCGGTCAAAGAACTCGTCAAGGAGAATGGAGGGGCGGGAAAGACGACCGGTGTCCGGTGCATGGACAACTCAGTTTATTCCGCAGAACTCGTTGTTTTGGCGGCAGGTTCGTGGACATCGTCGACCTTCCCTGAATCCGTGCATCAGTCACAGTGTCTTGCTACTGGGTAAACTCACCCCTTCACCACATCTACGGCACTCAGCTCACCCACCTCCGCAGGCACAGCGTCGTAGCCGTTAGACTGACCCCTGAAGAAGCAAACCTCTACCGTGAGGTTCCAGTCGTATACAATCAAACCACGGGATTCTACATATTTCCGGTTGGGGAATGCGACTGTTTTTGGTCTCAAAACTACGCTGACAGTTCTTGTGTCCCTAGCCCAATGCTGAGAACATCGTAAAAATGGGTATCCACTCTGGTGGCCATACCCGAGAAGTCCGGACCGATCGGCATGGTGCCATCTCGACGCCTCGTACTACCCTGACCCATGGGGAGGCAGAAGGCTCTCGCATACCCGTGGAAGCAGCTAGAGAACTCAGGAGATCATTTCAAGAGCATTACCCTGCTCTTGCGAGCTCGAAGCCTTTTGTCACCACCCGAGTGTGCTGGTAAGCACATCGGTCGTTAAATAGCGGATACTTCTCATATTCGGTCACCTCGGTCAGGTATGCAGATACCCGGGACGAAGACTGGTTGATAGGCTCTGTTCCCGGAGACGCTTCCTTGTTCGTAGCAACCGGTGGAAGCGGACATGCATACAAGGTCAGCTATGGCATACGATCCTCGTCGATTTTCTGACAATTTCGCTACCCACGGCTAGTTTTTGCCTGTCATCGGTCGTCTCGTTGTGGATGCTATCCAAGGCGTTCTCCCAGAACATCTTGTCAAAAAGTTCGCTATCAATCGGCAGCAGCGGCCAGTCGACAGGCCCAATCCAGAATCCACCCTGCGCATCGAACGGCGGATAGATACCACTAGAAGACTCGATGAAAGTTCACTGTCCACAGAGAAAGACCTTGTGCCATCTTGATTTTCGATAGATTTATTGGCGCTTGCTGTAATACAAAGTCAACATCACTACTATACACGAGAAAATGTCCTTTAAACCCCTCTGACTTTGAGATTCTCTAGGTTCGGAGATAGGCTGGAAAGAGTTTGAAAACTGAAAGTCCGACAACGTGGGTCGCCTTTTGTGTAGGGATTTTTCGAAGCGTGAGCCGAGATCTCAAGCCCTGAATCCAATGAATTCTCGCCAAGACTTCACTTCGGTTGGTATCCTTCCCTCCACGTATTTTTTTAGACCACCCTGAGGGATTTTCAGGGCTAGGGCCTCGACGAACAGCTGTGCGCAACGGGCGTTATTGAGCAAGGGCAGTCCAAAGTCCACAGCGTTCCTGTAACGCTTATTAGTCCCGCAAGCCCTTACAGTGAGAGAACAAGCATACCTCCTGGCGACATAGTCCTCATCAGTTGCGCTGGTTCCCCGTCCCTTGGCCAAATTGACAACGCATTCAATGTCGTATTCGTCGAAGACCTCCCTGAGCTTCCTCTTGTCCTTGGTAGGGAAGAAGATACGTTTGGCAGTGACATAAGGAATACTGTTCAGGAATTCCTCGACGCCGGTAGACGAACAGTAGAGTTTGAATCCTAGTCTGGTCAATCCCTCTGCAACGGTTCTCATCTCTGGCTTGGTGATATCGCCACCAAGGAGAACACCAGAGTTGAGGCGGGGGATCTTGAAACCAGTTTGACTGAGGAGAGCAGCCCAGTACGCCTCTTGTATGGTGCTGCCGAAGCTTGCAATTTCGCCAGTGCTTGCCATTTCTGAGGAGGGAGGTGATTAGGACCAGCTGAGAGTCGGAGATGCTCGAAAGTACTCACCGCACCCAAGGAAGGGATCAGCCCCAGCCAATCTAGTCCAAGAGAATTGAGCAACCTTGATAGCAGAATAGTCCCTCTCCTGTTTCATGAGATCCACGGGCTCGGGAACATCTTGTCCGACGATGGCAGAGGTAGCGGTCTCGATGAAGTTCTGTCCAAGTACCTTGGAAACGAAGGGGAAGGATCGGGATGCTCGAAGGTTACACTCGATAACCTTCAGTTCAGCCTCATCTTTATCCGGAACCATGCTTCGGATAACCTGCATGTTGTAAGGACCAGAGATCTTGAACGCAGCGGCAACCTTTTCTGCAATAGTCTTCAGACGTTCCATGTCACCCTCAGATAAAGAAAATGGCGGGAGAACTAGCGTCGCATCCCCGGAGTGAACACCAGCATTTTCGACATGTTCAGAGATGGCGTGGATGAGAAGTTTGCCTTCATGAGCGACGGCATCGACGTCGATCTCCTGAGCATTTTCGATGAACTTGGTAATAACGACGGGGTGGAGAGGAGAGACTGAGGCTGCGGCAGAGAGGTTATGGTCAAGGGCGGATTCTTCGTAAACGACGTTCATGGCGGCTCCAGACAGGACATATGATGGTCGAACGAGAACGGGATACCTGTACAAGGTTAGAATCTACAGATCCCAGGTGGTAAAGGGATACCTACCCGACTCTGGCAGCGAACTCCTTGGCAGCGTCGATGGTGGTGACCTCTGTCCATGCGGGTTGATCGACACCGATACTATCGAGAATGCCGGAGAACTTGTGACGGTCCTCGGCATTGTCGATCATTTCCGGGTCGGTACCCAAAACGTTGACACCGTTCTGCTTGAGCCTGAGGGCGATGTTTTGGGGGAGTTGTCCTGGAATGCAACCGTGAGACGCGAAAAAAAGAGGAGATCAATGAACCAACCTCCAACACTCACGACGACACCGCTAGCACCCTCGAGTTCATATATGTCCATGACACGCTCGAACCCAAGTTCCTCAAAGTAGAGCCTGTCTGCCTCGTCGAAGTCCGTGGAGACAGTTTCGGGGTTGTAGTTAATCATAACCGTCTTATTGCCCATGTCCCTAAGCTTCCTCGCGCAGGTGACAGCACACCAGTCGAATTCAACGCTGCTTCCAATGCGGTAGACACCGCTGCCCAAGACCATCGTACCGTTGTCGTCGAACTTTACGTCATGCTCCGAGGCATTGTACGTGGTGTACAGGTAGTTAGTGTGTGCGGGGAACTCGGCAGCGAGAGTGTCGATACGCTTGACGAAGGGAATGATTCCGAATGACTTCCTGTGAGCGCGAACCTCGTCCTCAGTCGAAGAAACGAGGTCGGCGATATGCGGATCAGAGAATCCCATCTTTTTGGCCGTATGCATGAGCTCCTTCCCGACGTTTTCCAGCGAACCGGCGGTCTTGAGAGCCATCCGAGTCTGTACTATGTTGTCAATCTTGTACAAGAACCACTAAAACTACTTTTGAGCTAAATGATTGGAAGACTGGACTTGACACAGACACACCTTATCTATCTTGGTCAACTCGTGAATCTTGTCAACAGAATAGTTCTTGTGGTACATCGCATGGGCAATGACAAACAAACGCATATCGGTGGGCCTTGAGAGTGCGCGATCCAAATCCTCGGGGGCAGCATAAGCTTCGAAGCCCTTGTACCTAGGATCAATCTGTCGAATGGCCTTTTGGAGACTCTCTTCGAATGTCCTTCCGATAGCCATGACTTCACCGACGGATTTCATAGAAGAACCAACCTCCCTGTTGACCTGCGAAGAGAACTTGGCCAGGTCCCATTTTGGGATCTTTGTGACAATGTAGTCAAGGGAGGGTTCGAAACAGGCGGTAGTGGTCTTCGTGACGGCGTTGGGAAGTTCAGGTAGCGTGTGTCCGAGTGCAAGCTTCGCTGCGGTGTATGCTAGAGGGTAACCTGTGGCCTTTGAAGCCAGAGCGCTGGATCGACTTAGCCTGTTCCATGGCCTCGTCAGAGAATCGGGTTGGTAGATGAGACATCTTCGACCCACCGGGCATTGACTTCGATGACGCAATACTCCTTGGAGTATGGGTTCAACGCGTATTGGATGTTACATTCTCCAACGACACCGAGGTGCCGAATGACCTTGAGAGCAGCAGAGCGAAGCATATGATATTCGTCATCCGGAAGGGTCTGGGAGGGGGCGACGACGATAGAATCTCCGGTGTGTGTACCAAGCGGGTCAAAGTTTTCCATGTTGCAGCAAATTATGGTGTTCTGCGTGCGAGTTTGTATCCAAGGGGTCCAAGGATTAAAAACAGGTACTCACATCAGCAGCATCCCGTACAACTTCGTACTCGAGTTCCTTCCAGCCTTTCATACTTCGCTCGATCAGGACTTGAGGGCTCAGACTCAAACTCTTTGCAGACAGGTCGCGTAGTTCTTCAGGATCGTTTGCAAAACCAGAACCGAGACCTCCGAGAGTGAAGGCAGACCGTAAAATGACAGGGTAGCCGATAGCTTCTGCAGCGGTGAGGGCATCGTTGACGGAGGAGACTGCAGTGGATTGAGCTACCGGAATATCGATCTCTACAGATATCACGGAGATAAGGTGAGCATCCGGAATGGATCGAAAACAGAGGTCATCGGTAACGTACCTTTCAGAGCCCGCACAAACAGATCACGGTCTTCACTAACTTCCAAAGTGCGGATCGGTGTTCCGAGGACCTTGATACCGAGACGCTCGAGGACACCCATCCTATCCAACTCAATACCGACGTTCAGCGCGCTCTGGCCACCGAATGTTAGAAGCACGCCATCCGGGCGCTCCTTTTCCAGAACATATGCGACGTAGTCCGGAGTGATCGGTAAAAAGTAGACCTCGGAAGCCAATTGATGGGAGGTTTGCCAAGTGGCAATGTTGGGGTTGATGAGGACGGCTTCGACCCCCTCTTCCCTCAAGGCCTTGAGAGCCTGGGAGCCGGAGTAGTCAAACTCGCCGGCCTGACCAATGCTGAGACCGCCAGAGCCGACGATCACGACCTTGCGAACATCGGGACGGGGGATTTTGGGGAGAACCTTGGCAGAAATTTTGCGGGCGAGTTCCGAGGGTGAACTGAGGACATGTTCATCGTTTTTTGGGGCGTATGAACCAACTGCGGGAGCAGCAATGGCCCTGAGAGGTTTTGTGGGAACGAGAGCAGCACGAAAGGCGGATACGTGCAACGAACGGACTTGCCGGGGCTGGACGAGGCGACCACAGATCCCTAGTCGACCCAGGGCCATGGTGGAGAGATTGTAAAATTGAGGGAACGTGACTCGACGACAAAAGGATAAATCGGCCCTGGTGCTTAATACATAAAACCCCCACGGAGGTGGCGGACCTTTTCTCACACTCGCTACTTTGCGTCATCGCTTAAATAACAGCCAAGGTGGTCATCATATCCTTAATTTATTATCCTAAGCACTAATGTTCCGTAGCGATGTACTACCTCACCTACGCTTACACTTCTGCAAACCCATGGTATCCGTTTCGCGACGGTGGGATCGTGTTTTTGGGATAGAAACTGCTGTCATAAGCAGTCATCACTCCGGATCTGCTCAATTCGCGATACGTCGCGTTCTTGGGCAAATCCTAAACGCGTCAATCCCGTTCAGTGAGAAAGAATGATACTGATCAGACTTATGGGGAACTCACCCGAGTGATTGTGGGCGGAGAGTGAGGGCCTGGCGATAAGAGGGATTCCTCCACCTGGGGCGGCAGCCTTCTCTCCAGTCTCGTTTTCCCCTGATTCGTGGGCTTCTTTCGAGACAACCAGAACCAAATGAACGCGATGGATAATGCAATAATGGCTATTCCTCCGACAACGCCTATGGATGAAATAGGGGACATGAGGTCGTGTCGCGATAACCCCAAAATACCTGCTTACCACCGACGATCGCACCCGTATTATCTACGGCGGGATCTGTAGAATCGGAGGACACGTCCAACACAGGAGGCAAACCGGAACGGGACGAATCTTCTGTGGGGTAGCTAGTCAAGCCCCTTACAACAGAAGCGTCCATTACAATGCATACCAGCAACAGCTCGAGCAGCGGTAAGATTGAAATTGTCTTCTTTCTGCTCAGCCTTGAGTGAGGAAACCACAATCTCAGCGAGTCTCCCACATACCGTTACATCGAGGTAGGCCCACGGCGGTACTTCGGTGTTATCAGGGATATCGAGGGGGATCCTGTCAGAAGTGAGCGGGAGACTTGCATCGGCATGTGGATTCCCCCTACTGTGTCACGTAAACTTTGGTGCAGAACTTGTCGTAAAACGTCCACCTGCGTTGTTGTGAGTCGTGGGTTGCGATTGCAGTCTATCTTCTCACGTGTTCCCTGATTCAGGTATCTGGCACTGGGAGCAGGCTTGGTATAATCTAACGGCGAAAGGTGAGCGTGACGTCTCAACTACAAGGGAAAGGAAGACCGACGAGTATGTCACCGTGTTACAACTACAGCCTGGTGCTACTCCCTGTTGTGGTGTCTGATAATTGGTCCCAGGTCTAAGGGATTTAAGATCATATGCTGGCGGCGCGGCTGAGCTGCATTTCGGTAGGACGGATGACTCGCTCAGCTTACATGTCAGGTTCTTGCACTTGGCCTCAAGAATTTCGACAACAGTACACGGATCTTGTCCAAACAAGTTGCGCGACTGCCCAGCACGTCAGTGTTGAGCTGGGGGCTCTGGTAAAATCTCCCTCACCCATTCCCAATCCGGTTGAGTGCAAGTCGCGGCGATGGAAAAGTGGATCTGGACAACAACCCAGAAAAGTACAAAACTCGACAGTGCCGAGAACACCTGGAATTCTTGCCATCAGCGCCGACCGCTTCTCCTACACGCTGACGGTGGTAATTCATACCATAACCCGGGGGTTGGCAGTAAGTTCGACCCGAGGGCAGCCTCAGGGAGAGGGAGAAGAAAGGGTGCGAACAGGACGGGGTGCCATTTCAGGGATTTATAAATGCACGAGCTAACCGCGCCCTAACGGCCCAACGGTAGATGTTTGACAGATTGTTGGTGGTACCTCGCCAGAATTGTAGCCGTCATGATCATCGCTCTTGCATTGTGGATCCCCCGATCACGTCGCCCAGCCCCGGCAGTGTCGCGTGCCATTTCGACTCACTTTCGTCCCTACTATCGAGAAAGTTGAACCAACTCCAAAATTTTAGTGCACAGGGAACGCCACGCCAGCTGGGGGCTGGATAGAGCCACATCTAGCTCTCCACCGTATTGCGGCCTTGTGGGTTACCCTCCGAGTTCGTGAGAAGATCTGTGGACGGCCCGAACTGCGATCCGGGCGACTCGCAACACCGTGCGCCGTGCGGTGAAGGCTTCCCCACCTCATTCTTCCTCGGCGGGTTTCTCGGTCATGGCAGAGCCTGCCGTCGGTTTCATGCTACGGCATGTGCTGAAGCATATTCAACAGGGGATCCGGTCAAACGATCCGCTCGTTGTGGGGGTACAGGGTCCACAAGGCAGCGGCAAGACCTACCTCACTTCAATACTCAGGGACGAACTGATCTCTCCGCCCAACAACCTCTCCGTGGCGCTGATTTCCCTCGACGACCTCTATCTTCCACATTCTGAGTTGGCTCGCGTCGCGAGCGACCACCCTTACAACCCCCTTCTTCAAGGCAGAGGCCAACCAGGAACCCACGACGTTCCCCTCGGTACTCAGGTTCTGAACTCCCTTCGCCGGATCAACGAACCTGATGCCGAAGGCGCAGTTTCCATCCCGATCTTTGATAAAAGTCTCCACTCGGGAGAAGGCGACAGAACCCAAAAACAAACTGTCGTCGATCGACCGCTAGATGTGATCATTCTCGAGGGGTGGTGCACCGGATTCTACCCCGTTCCTCGGGAAACTATCGAACACCGTTATACCTTGAGCGAGGCTCCGCGTTCTTCATTCACTTATCGTAAGGAAGACGTACTCGAAATTAACGAACTGCTCCGGCCGTACGTACTCTGGTGGTCGGCATTCGATACCCTCATCCAGGTGAATTAGCATCAGTTTTCCACAGAAACCGAACCATCCTTCTCACCGCCCCCCACAGTTGGCTCCGTCCGATACATCATCCTTCGACCTAGTCTACAAATGGCGTCTTGAACAGGAACACTACATGAAGGCTCGGAACGGTGGGAAAGGAATGACAGATGGCCAGGTGATATCGTGAGCTAATGGCCGAAAACATCGCGCACTATCGGTACACAGCTGACCTACTTTATCCACGACCTCCGCGTTAGTTTCGTCGACCGTTATATTCCGGGCTATGTCTTTTTCGGAGACACCGTCGAGAACGGGTACGTTGATGAGCGCGGGCAGGCAGTTCCTCCCCCATGGGGGGGAAACGCCCTCAGAATATTGATTGGGGCGGATAGAGAGGTTGTCGGCACCGTTATCTTCTGACCTACAGCCAGTGCGCTGAAGTTAACGACTACAAGAGCTGTGTATTATACCACCCTGTCGCGTTTCATCGGTAAGCGTTACTGATAGTATGCCAAGTATATCACTGGAGAACGTGATGATGAAGACACGATGGACCACCTCCACCCGAGGGAACCGACTTGCCGTGTTCCCTTCCTGGGCTGCACCGTGGCCTTTCTCATGCCCTGCCTTATGCTTGTGGCACTTCTCTCGTTTGATATGCACTCCCTTTCCGGGAAACAGAGTTTATTGTTAACCAAGGGGAAGCGGTCTCTGAAGATGTATCTCGACTCTGGAGCGAGTTCACCTCATGGATGGAGCCCACGCCTCGATAGCAACGGAGGTGTTGTAAAGGCCCCCTTGATCTGGGACGAAGTTCTTGCATCAATCGTCGGAGGGCGAATCCTTCGCAATTATTGTCTGTACCCGCAGGGTTATATCAGTGTGGAGTGTCCAGGCGCAATGAACCAACTTGAATCAAACGATTCAAAGTCGTCGCGCTAGCTGGATCAGAGGGATGTCAGGGTGCTTACCGCCAACCAGTTCTTCCGTAGGGAGGTTCGTGGAATTAAAAAGCTATAAGCTATTCAAAAACAAAAGCCCTGTAACAGATACAGAAACGACCGTATATCGTAGCCAGTCTTAAACTCCATTTCTGCATAAAAATCCAAGTCCGAACCTGAGGGTAGAGGGATGAGGTCAATAGTCAACTGGGTATGTTATGGTTCGTCGTCGATGAAGATGTGGTCCACGTTCTTCCAGGTCGTATCAAAATCGCCATTGATCCTGGCCTTCCAGATTCGCTCCCTCTCTAGCCAGTACTCCAGTTCCTCTCCCACCTTTGAGGGTGCCCAATATCTCTCCCGCGTATCGGTCTCGGTCTCGGCCATGAACCACCTTGGTCGATGCGGTGAGATCCTTCCCTCCTCCCTCGCTCTCCTCGTCGCCCTCTGCCTCTCCTCCTGTTTCAGCTTTAGCTCATTCGCACGCTCGTATTTTCCCAACTCAAACGCCCGTTGGTCGGGACGCAACCTGCAATCCGTGGGGCAGATAAAGGGTTCAAGCGTGTCTTCTGGGCAATCGTTCAGCGTGATGGCGAAGGGTGTCAGATTGAATGGTGCAGCGGGCTTCTCCGAGTTCTTCCAGAGTAAGACATTCTGCGCTGATTGGCTAGCCGATACATCCATATCCGGGTAGACATAATCTTCCCCGGAACCGATGGGGCAAGCGACAAGTTGCTTCGTCCACTTCCCGGCAACTTTGTAGACCTCTTTGCCGGCGCTGGAGATCACGAAGCCTGACACCTCGTACGCATCTTTTCCCCGCCAACCGCGGGGTTTGAATGTCAATCGGCACTGATCCTTAGTGCGGTGGTTTGTGACCTGCGTGGTTCGTGAGCATCAGGCGACGACAAGACAGGCATAAATGCGTATCGTACAATCATTTCCCCATAATGGTCGATCGTTGGGGCGCCCAACATGAATCCAGAGATGTTGGTGATGACCTTCTTCCAACTGTAATGCTCGACAACTTTCCCAACGTTCCTGGGATGCTTGTCTTTAGGGTAATCGGGTGCCCACTCCTCGTTGAGGATCAGCTCTGCGTGTGCAACACCGGTGGGCCTGATCTCGAAAGACTTGCCCATGAACTTGTTTTGAGCATCAACCTTTGCGACAGCACGCGTTAGTAAAATGGAAACGTCGTATCTCATACTGCTGTACCTCTCCAAAATACCGCCAAGAGGGTGACTCGGCCCAACACGCAGAAATTGGAGGGTGGTGGCTGACTTGTTCGGAAATGTATCGGTATTGTTGTTTGAGATCCACGTATTCGAAAGTTTCGCCCTAAGTTTTGTTAGCTTGGGATATGTGCATCATGTGATATGTTTTAACGCACGAGCATAGGGTTGAAAGGTTTGGCAATTCGACCGAACGTAGAGGAGTAGTTTGACATCGCAAAAGCGGCGACATATGCGATGCGCATCAGAGGATCACGCTCGTTGACCGCGGCGCCCACTGCGCGGGTCGATCAATCTCAGGTTGTAGTTCCTTTGCATAATGACCTACAGCATTGGGGAAACTCCATATCCTCCGCCATTCTTTGCAGCATACTTGTTGGCTCGTTGAAGAATACAGGGAATGATATTTTTGTTAGATCTGTAATCGAACGGTATAGTTGGCCAGGGAGCCGGGAGAACAACAATCCAGATGACGTACCCTTTCCAATCGAGCTTTTCAAAATAGACCACAGGCTGGTGGGGGGCCGGTTGTCTGCATCAAGATCCAATTTCTGCCTGACCGTTGCGTATCCCGAATATTGCGCCTTCCCGAGTTCCAGGAACTTTTCTTCGTGGACCTGCAGCGCGGGGGATACAACCATAGGCAGGGTCCCAGCATCGATAGCGTCGAAGAAAACATCGATCTCCTCGTCTTCTTCATCGGTATCAACCTCGTCGGCTTCGAAAGAACTGCGGAGGAGCGTGGGAGTCTTGAAACCGCCTGCGAGGGAGGAACGCCGGATTGCGTTGGAAGGGGTCGGGGAAGGACTGAAAGCGGTTGCTGTTGTTGTGAAAACAAGTTCATTGGCAGTGGACATCTCGGAGGCAGTTGAGAACGTGCTTGCAGCATGGGCAGCCGCAGTGGTAGGTGGTTCGGTGGTTGGATCCGATGGAATAGTCAGTTCCTTAAACTGAAGCGAGGCTTCGATGCTCGGGGTCGGTTCGGGGGAAAGTGTAAAGACCTCGCCTACTGCCAGTTGTGGCGGGGAGAGCGTCCCCCTTCGGGAAGGAGGATTAGATACTGATTTGGCCTTGAGCGTGTTCTGCCTCCACTCCTCGTGTTCGGAACTGAACATCCGACTTCTCCGCCTCGAGCTCCTACTCTTTAGTTCCCTCTCGAGAGCTTCCCCTTCCTCGACGACAGTCTTGAGACTTGTCTCCCAGACATCCTGGCGCTTCTCCTCGGCTTTGAGCCGGGCAGCCCACCACGCCTCACGTTTCTGGACCATCCCAAGGTACTCTTCCAAAGTTGAGTTGATATTCCCAACGTTGTCCCTCAGCTGTGCAGCTTTATCGGAGAGGTCAGCTGCGGGGGACCCTGTTTGAATTAGGGCGTGGAGATAGTCTGAAATAAGCTTGGCCTGGACCTGAACGTAGTTTTCTTGGATCTTGAATGTGTCCTCGAACGGTGGGTAATCGGATTCGTCAATATCTTCGGCAGAAGAGTCATCAGGAGGATCGTCCCCGCCTTCCTGGAGACCAGAGACTATCTTTGGAGGGGGAACTGCTGGGGAGTCTCCCCCGAAGCCACTGATCGAGCTTGCTTCAGAACTGGGACCACCGTCCCCATTGTCACTGAGGTTCCCCGAAGGTTCCTTCCCTTTGCTGAAGGTACTCTTCGTGTGTCTGCTGCTCAGGGTGTTTGAACTTGTATTGGTGGTGCCTATACTCCTCATCGACGGCGCCCGTAAACTTGATTCGCTCGTTCGTGCCGTCCGATCCCTCTGTTCTTTTTGTTTGTACCAATCAATGTTCTTGCGAATCATGGTGGTCCAGCGCGTCCCTTCGACAGGGTGATCGGCTTTGAGATACCATTTTTGGGCAGTCTGGTGACCACGGCTGGGGGTGTGGTGAATCTCAAATCTCTGTTCGTTGGTCCCCGAGGCGACTTTCAGGACGGCTGTTTTCATTGTGATCGATCCACGGGAGGCGATGTTCTCGTCTTCTTGGTGGCGATAGTCTGGGCCCGTGGGTTAGTATGGTACAACGGATATCAAAGAAGTGTGGGCTCACAGGAGAGAATTCCGTCCTTGAGCACGAACCATCTAGTGTTATATCCCCTCGCGACATTGGTGTACTTGTGCAGGTAGCCTTTGAGGGTGGGTGGTGGAGCCGTCGAAGACGAGGAGGCCAATAGTGTGGTATCATGGCTCGTGACTGAAGTATATCAATCGGATGAAGCTGAAACGTTCTAAAATGCGACTCACATTGCCTCAAGAACACTCTAACCTGATCATCCTTGCCTGTGCCAGAGGCGTCGTATACCGGTCGACCATTTCGGTCCCTTACGAATACGTCTGCTCCCGCGCGGATCGACAACTCCAGGAGGCTAAGATTCTTGCGTTTGGCGGCTTCGTGAAGGAGCGTAGTACCGGATTGATCATCAATATAATTCAGGTCTACATGCTTAATCCTTGGGGAGGAGAGGAGGTCGATCAGAGGCTTGGACGAGTGTTGGGGGTTGAGTGATTTGTGGGTTGTTTGTGAAGGAGAATAGATGTAAGACCGGAGGAGTGAACGGTATGAGGCATCGAGGAACGAACGAGAGTCTGAATTGGTGCAAGCGATAATAATCAACGGAGGTTTCATTTCCAGGTGTTCCTTGGAGAAATTCAGGTAAACACACACCTTGAATAGCCTTTACTACGCCTTTGCCCTTTGCCACATCCTTGCAGGATTTGCCGTTAGTGTCTAGGAGGGAATCGTCGATTGCTTCTTGATCCAACAACAAATTCACGACATCAACCCTTCCTTCTGAAGCGGCGAGATGTAATGGCGTAGTCCCGGACTCGGGGGGATAGACAGCGTTGGGAGAGACGAAGCGGTTCGCCAGAAGAACGGCGATGATATCACCTACGAACGGGTAAGCCCGCCGACAGTCAGCCCCGAGTGGACAATCGAATTCGAACAAATCGTACATGAACCACACTTGACGGCCAGATGTAAGGCATGTGCAGCTTGTGCCTGGGTTGTCTGTTCCGTGTCTGCGTCGGAGATTGCTGATTTACGACGCTGGTTGGTGAGTTCTGCGAGGAAAGAATGGATTCCCGGAAGATCGCCTGGATGAAACGCAAAGATGAGGTCACTGCACGCGTCGGAGGAGGAAGAGAAAGAATGGCACCATCGCGGAGGGCTTTCAGGTATCTTGCTTGGCTGAGTAGATCCATCCCTATGCTGGCAGTCGCAGTCGGATTGAAAGCCGGTTGAGCCACCCGCAGTCAACTGAGCCGATCAGGCACTGGGGCTGGAGGCAACCGCCGACTGAGACAAAGATGTTCAGCTCCGCTGATACACCTTAGAGGGGGAGGACCACAACCGCGGAGGACGGGGATCAATTCCAAGTACAATCTACGGTAAATAAACTCGTAGAGTAAGGTTATGAATACAACAGAGATTATATACCGTGCGCGAAAGGGTATGGCGGCAAAATAAGATAGAGGAAGATCAAACAGGGGGAAATAAAAGGGTTCATTGAACCCGTGTGCGCTTAGAAGCACGGGAGTCCGGTGGGGGTGGGATAGTTTCGCCATTCCCTTCCTCCCTCGGCCTCTTAGGGGGTCGAGTTGCAGGGAAGGGGGGATCGGATCTTACGTTGTGGATCCCGCTGTGCCTGTAGCTGGGTAAGACTCCCGCCTCCTTGAGTCGAGGCCCGAGTCTCGTCTCCAGTGCAGTCCTAGGATGCCGAGATTATTGAACGAATCAAATGATGTTCAGGTGATCTTACCTCATCCATACGAGGTCCTTGACATCCTTATCCACCTTCATCATTCTGGGCACGATGATTGTGTCCAGGACGGCGTTTAGTGTCTTGGCGCGGTGGAGGATCGACGACGGTTCCTCCGGGTTAAGGGAGGTCGCGTCAATTATATCAGTGAGGCTGCGCAACATCTCATGCGCCTGGTGAGATGTTGCCGGCGCAGCCTCCGGCGGCGTTGGGGTGGTCTCGAGTGGACAGACCGCATCGTGGACACCCACGAAATCGTCAGCCCCGCCTTCGGACGCCGTCTGGACGACAACCTCGATCCGTGGTGTCGTGGGAAGTCGCCTGTTCATTGGCGTTCGGAGGGGGTGGAGACCTGGTGTGGGGGTGACGGGAGGAGGAGCCATGGAACGGACATCGCGTCCCTTATGCGAATCCTCGAGCTCATCGAAAAGAGGTTCAGCGTGTACGCTGGGGTGGGTTTCCTCAGTCTTGACGGAGACAGGCCCCGACTTGGCCGTAGATTTTCGTTTGCTCCTCCTAGATGGCTGTTTAGCCTTGGAGGGAGAGGAAGAGGAGCGCTTTGACGCGGATGGTTTTTTGATCCTGCAGAGGGACCGAGATCAGTGGATGCGCGGTGGATTCGACGACAAAGACGTGCAGATCTGGTACACCATCCGGGTACTTCTCGAGAAGAAGACGGATGATTTCAACATTCTTCAGGTTAGCCTTGAGACCCTCTCTCTAGCAAAGAGCCCGCGTCAGTTCGCTCTTCGGACCGCGAGAGTGATGAAGCACATACTCTTGCCAATTGTTGGAGTTTGGGGCGTTTGAGGGAGCTTAGCTGAGAACGATCCATGGGAGTGATAACGAGAATGATGGTGGTAACGAAGAAAGAGAGATGAAAGACGGTTTCCCTTTATTTGTACTCGAGATAGAGGGCCACCCATTGTTTTGTTCCACCGTGTGGCGACCATGGTCCTCAGCCACGATCGCTGAGATCAAAATCAAAGCGTCCCCATCACGATAGATAACGTGATGGGAAAAAACTTCCAAATAGGGAACCTGTGCCATTCTCTGTCGGCCCAAGTCAATCCCGCTCCCGCAGCCTCTGTAAGCTCAACGGCGACGACGACAATCTACCGCTCCTCCTCTTCTCTCCCATTTGTCCCCCTCAATTATGCCATTTGGCCTAACCATCGGCACTGAGCGCGCAAACACTCTTCAGGTACGCTGGAATGCACAATTTTCCACCCAGCCCTTTTCATTCACGACCCCGCTACCTCAGACCGCCATCCAAAATGAACTTGCCAGCCGAGGGTGGGGAACTGAACCGGACGTCACAATGGCTGAATACATCACTATTATGCTCATCAACGGAAAGTCGGAAGACCAGATCAACAGCGAGCTAATGGATCGTGCGTCCCGAAGTCACCCTGTTTCTTTCGCGTTTATTGACCAAATACCTCTCCCATCTTTGTAGTAATCGGACCTGACTACGGTACGTGCTTATATCTGAATCCTTTACCAATATTTACTGACCGTCGCGGTTAGACGCGAGCTTTGGGAAGTGGCTTTTTTCAGAGGCAGCAAAAGGTTCCTCCGACGCACAGCCCGTCCCACCTACCCCTGCCCCAACACAACCAAAACCAGCCGCTGTTGTAGAGCGCCGTGAACCACCTTCAATTACAGCTGATGGGCCGCCTCCACGCAGGCAAGGCGGTCAACCGAGACCTATGCATCACCAACCCATGAGTCAGGCGTTGCCTTCCGGAACTAAGCGGTCTGCTTCCCCTTCCTCCCATGGGCCAAACAAGTCGCGTCGTACCGATCTTCCTTCTGGCCCTCGTGCAATGCTTCGTGATGGTCGCGACGGTCAGGGTGGTGGAAACCCAGGTCGAAGTCTTCTCGAAAGAGTGGGGCCCCGTGGCCCTGGATTCCCCCAGGAGCAACAGCAGCCTCAAATACCCGTGCCTCCAGTATTTCCGAACGGAATGCTTCCAGGGCCCGATATGAATGCAGCTATGGCTGCTCAGATGACGAACCCGCTGATACTTCAGGAGATGATGATGAACCAGATGGCGTTGATGGCCCAGATGGCTGGGGCTATGGGGATGGTACCGCCTGGTGGCTTTATGCCTGGCCAGCCGGGGTTCCAAGAGATGGGCATGCCAAACGGAATGAATAATGGCTTCGTTCCGCCACACCAACAGAGGCAACAACAGAGTGGAGGACGAAGGGGTCCGAATAACCGTGGACAGAAGTTCCAGCGCGAGGAACAAACCAACTCTCAACCTCAACCTCCGCCCACTCCCACCCCTCCGGTCGTCGCCCCCCAGCCAGTCCAACCCACCCCCACTCCTGCCCCTACTCAAAAAAGATCGACATATGTCCCACCGGAACGACCACAGTCACCCACTCTCTGCAAGTTCAGCCTGAAGTGTACGAATCCATCTTGCCGGTACTCCCATCCCTCACCGGTGGCTACGCAAGAGAGTGGTATCGTATTAAGTAACGATCCTTGCGAACAAGGGAAGGATTGCAAGGATAGAGACTGTGTGAAGGCACATGTCAGTCCTGCGGTGTTGAATCCGAAGGGTAGGCAAACCATTTTGTGTTCCTGATCTTTGGCGTCTGACTTTTTTTTGATTAGCTCTGGAACAGAATCGACCCACTCCGCAGCCAGTAATTCGCCACCAACCCCCTCCTCCAGCCCAGGCCCAATGCCGATATGGCGCGACCTGTACCAAGGTTGGATGTTCATTCCTCCACCCCCATTCGAACACTACATGTCGTTACGGAACTGGGTGCACGCGAGCTAACTGTCACTTCCAACATCCTGAAGGCCGTGTGCTGCCTAATTCCTTCCACCGCGGTGTTTCATCCACCGATCCGACCGTGGTTATCACACCACCACAAACTGGAACTCTGCATGGTCCTGCGTCGAGTCAGAATAAGACCCTTACATTGACAAAGGAGCAGAAGAAGGAGGCTTTGGAGAAGAAGATGAGAGAACTGGAGGAACAGAAGTTGGAGCTGAAGAAGAAGACGGAACAAGCTGAGGCAAAGAAGAAGGAAGATGGCAAGCCTCTGGCTATCACTGCCTAATCGCGTCCGGTCCCTCCGTCTAAACCAACACCGTCGTGCACATTAACTCCTCCACCCCAACCCCACCCAGTCCTCCATCTCCGCTCCTCGATCGCCGTCCGTTCCTCAAAATCTCAGACCTTATCGTGATTATTTTGCTTTCCTTTTTCCTCAGCACCGGTTCTTCCCTGTTGTTATCCAATATTTTTTCGCTAGTTAGATTCACTCGAAGGGTTTGACCGTGCACCACGCATTGCCGGTGGCACCTTCTCCCTCTGCCCTTGATCTCCCGTTGCGCCCCGTCACTGGCGTCAGTAGTTACGTAGACAGCTAGTCAGTTGTTTAGGAGAGTCACGAGCGAAGCACGATGACGGGGAGGTACAAGGGGCCAACTCGAAAAGGAGAAGTTGAGACCCCTCCCCCCAGACGAGTCATCTTCAAACCATCCTCGTGTGATTGGCCCGTTCCTTCAACCTTCTCAACGGTGTAAAATTGAAATGTCGAGAAATGTGCGACGTCCGACCAGAGGATGAGTCCCGTAATTCAATGCGAGAAGGACCAGTATAGTCTCCGTGAAGTGTTCGTTGAGTCGGATTTGCCATGATATTTTATAACATAAATCAGAGTGGTGAATAGTGTTACATGCAGACACAGCGCGGATAACGCATGCAATGATATCACGACCGCGAAACTCTATCCCTCATCCCAATCAATACTCGGCCAGTGGTATAATTTTGCCGATGTTGGGCTGCTGGTAACGTTTCCTTCGACTAGCCAACTCGACCTCTGCGCTGTCGAAGAAGGAATAGCCCACTACAACACAAAATTCTCGGCTGCCGAACACAGATCGAGGGCAGAAAAGAACTTACCCATAGCATCCTCGTCCTCCGTGACCTCAGTAACATGGCCGCTGATGGGACGACCGGTCTTAGAGTCGCGCAACACACCGGCGTGGTCTACAAATGGTGCAGGTCTCTCATTCGCCTCACGATGGAGTTGGACCAGCATCCTCTGGACATCGAGCAAGTAGCCATGGATGGTATCTAAGAACCTTCGGGTTTGCAGGTGTTTCGAAGAAGCGCAGCTGAAAGTAAAAGCCGTTAACGAATAGACGTTGAGAAAGGGCCGAGCCCGCTTACATAGAGATGCCGTCCTCCTTGATAATATACCCAATGCCATATCCATCGGCAGCAACCGGTCCAAAGCCGAACAAACGAAGGGCGGGGTTGCCGCAATTGGAGGTGGAGAGGATCGAAGTATTCAAAACATGCCAGCCGTGGTCGGTGAATATGCTGGGTAATGAGCCGTTGGTGGGGGGATGCGGCACTGGGTCATCTGGTGAGGGCTCGAGGTTTCCGTCACGCTCACGCAGGAGGAGACAATACAAGGCGTAGAGGTGCCTGTCCTGCCCGAGACCCTTGGCGCACTCCTTGGTCAGGTCGACATGCTTCTTGCAGGCCTTATGTAATGCGGCAATTTTCTCGTTGACAGGCGCCTCTGAGCAGAAAGCCTAACAATAATTCAGCCCCCAGTTCAAGGAAAGTAGTTCTTTTCCATACCTTGACGAACGCGACACTCTCTGGTTGTACGGTTCGGATAGCTTCCGTCCTTCCATGAAGGAAAGCCTTGGTCATAGCCGGCTCATAGGTGCACTCTATCCTTCCGTATAATCCGAAGTACGCAGCCTGAAAGGCCATCTGTACAAAAGCATCGGGGCTGAGCCCGTGACTGGTGATGAAATTCTTCCCGTAGCCCTTGAATTCGAGCGCTTGACAGTCGTTTTGGCAAATCAGGTCGCTTAACCTCGTTTCGGCGTAACGAATACCCGCACGAAGCCCCGGAGTGAGAACCCACTCGAGTTTCTTGGGAGCGGGGTCAATCCTGTAACCTGGCGTCGGCGGTGCAACACCAGTAGCTCCCCGTAGTGCCTTGTATGATTTGGCATAGGGAGAAAGCTTCGCCTTGAACATCGTGGGTGCAGTTGGGTTTATAGAACGGGCGAGGAGCATGAGACCTTCTGTGAATATATCGGCAGCAAACCTGAGCACGGTGTGGCCATCAACACCCGTGTGCTCAAAGTTTATTCCGGCGGATCCGTCGGCACAGATGATGAGTTGCAACTGTGAAAGGAGGTGTGAGCTTTGTCTCAGCGACTCGAGAGAGATAGGTACCTTGTCATACCAACGGTTAGTGCAAGTCCCAATCTGGACGCCATTGGTCAGGCTGTAAGTACCGCACAGAAAATTGGCACAGAGTTCGGCGACATTATCGGGAGTGGCGTCATCCAAGCATACAACGAATAGGGCGTTGTCGACAATTTCCAGACACGGGCCATTGTGTTTGCTGCTGGCAAGGTCGTGACGGTGGTGTGACCACACCTTCCTGTTTTCGGTGGTGAGGACACCTATTGAATTGCGGGCAACCTGTTACGACGTCATGGTCATGTGAATCTTGAGTAACTTTCAGGGTTCACTTTACTTACGTCACTTGGAGGGGTGTCGTTGGCGTCGGTAACAATAGCTTGGAGGCTGCGAAGGATCTCTCTTTCGGTAAGGACGGGACGGTTTTCACCATCCAACACGTCAAACCAATCTTAGCGGGGAGTAAGTCCCCCGGTGACACCAGCGGGAGGGAATGCGAAAAACCTACAGAACTGGCCACGGCGGAGGACGACGATGTGCCTTGACTTGGGGGCGGTCATCATCTTGCACCCACGCTTCGAAATTTTAGAAGCATCAGTCCAAATCACGTGAAGATAGACGGGAGAAGCACCTCGGTGGGAATGCGAGCAACCCCGAACAGGCGAGTGTACTGGTCCATGTCGAGTGGCACCCCACGAACAGAGTCAGGCTCAAGGAGGCCCGCGCGCAAGTCGTGGATGAACCCTAAAGATGCGGTAATCAGAGCAGCTGCCCGAGGGAGTTGAGCACCACGGTCCGGGGTAGGGTCATTTCTACGGCGGCTGTCAGCCCACAGTGATGTCACAGAGACCACGGGACTCACTCCAGAACGAAAAACGGGTTGAGGGCGAGAACGACGGGGTCCGTGTGCGACAAGTACGATTCGTACCTGCATAGAGACAGCCGATTAGCCTCCAGGAGCTTCACATACTAGCCGGCGACCCAGCGTTACCAGAAGTCCTCGATGTAGCTGATAACGACAGCGATCAGCAAGTGAAGCTCGCGGACGGAGCTTGACCGGGGCTCTACCTTGCTTTCTTTGTCGCCCAGTTCTTCAATCTTGCTTGTATCCGCGGACCATCACCGTTCAAGAACTCCTCGACGGCCTTTTTGGTGCGGGCGTGTTCATCCGGCTCTTGAAGGCCTTCCAATGCGCGCAGATATCGACGGCAAGTGTCCTCTAACGGCGGAATGGGAAGTGCAGGGAGATTCTTGGAGGCTTCGGTAGTCGTTGTATTCGTATTTTTGTTATCGGATGGTTGCATCGACACAGCTAGATCTTCTCCTTTGAGAGGAGGTGCGGGGGACGCGGGACGCGAGGTAGAGAAGAGTGATTTGGCCGTCCGCTTGAACAAGGATGCTTTCATCGTGTGAACGCCGGAGAAGCGTCGACGGAATCGGCTCTAGACGGGACGCCACCATCGAATTCCTGGCGGCCATCCGACATTCCTGCACGCACCCATTTCCAATGGCGTCTTCATCCAAATCGAACACCCCCCACGTCGATGAAGACGTTGACGATCTGGACGGTATTGGTTCGGACCTATCGTCGACGTTGATCGTGCTGATCTCCGGGCAATAGACGTTCTCGAGCAATTCTCGTTTCCCACTCCAAAGCCCGCTGCCCCCGCCGAACTACCTCAAACTTCCAAAGCGCCTGTACTATCTTCCTCGTCGGAGGAGACACATGTTCCGTCTGTAGAAGACACCTTTACGGATGGCTTCGCTGCAGAGTTCGCAAAGGGGATGGAGTCGCTCTTGAAAGGGTTGGAGGATGGTACTTTCGAGGAGACCAGCGGGCTCACTGCCGAAGAAGAGGAACAGGAGAAGAAATTCAAGGAAGCTTGGAGTAAGATTATGAGTGACACAGAGTCCTCTGCGTCTACATCGACTTCCACTGCACCGGGGAGCGCCGCTAAAAGTTCGAAGAAGGGTCCAGAGGGGTCGTTCCAGGATAGGATCAAACAGACTATGGACAAGATGAAGGAGGGGGGGTCGTCGCTGGAGGTACGCAATCCAACAGATGAGCCACGTCGTCATTCTCATTTAAGTAGCCCGACGACGATGGGGGCGCTGACCCTGACCTGGCGGCACTCCTGTCATCTCTGAACGGCATGGGGGGCGACAAGGAGGCCGGGGAGGAACTGGAAGGGATCGTAGAGTTCATAATGTCCCAACTGGTGTCTAAGCAAGTCCTCTACGAACCACTAAAGGAGATTCACGAGAAGGTTTGTAAATTCGCAAACTCCGTCCCCTAACAAACCCTGACCATGCAAATAGTTCCCCGGCTATCTCGCTGAAAACGAGAGTAAACTTTCTCCGGACGATAAGGACCGTTATGCAAAACAACAGAGAACAATATCCCAGATCATTGCGGTCTTCGAGGCGAAGGACTATTCGGAAGAAGATCCAGAGATAGGCCTCAAAATGATCTCACTTATGAATGAGGTCGGTTTCCCTTCGAACCGCAATCCAGTAATGACGACGCTAAATCCGCGCGGAACAGATGCAAGAGCATGGTGCTCCGCCAGCGCAAATTATGGGTGAACTTCCGCCAGGGGTAGCGTTGGGAGCAGATGGGCTCCCTCAACTTCCTGGAGACTGTTGCATAATGTGATCCACCTGTCCAGTTTCACGCGCTGTATTTATGATCCCAATACTGGGAAGGTGATACCAAACTGCTCCTTGCATTAGTGTAAATGATAAAAGTAAAAACCAAGAGAGGGTCATGACGACAAACGCAGAACTCCAAATTACAATCTGTCGCCGAACAAATGGGTGTAAAGAGGCTAAAGGGAGGGTCTCTCAAATAGAAATATTTATGAGGCGGAAATGACAAGGGTATAGAACAAAAATGTACGGATGAGGACACAAGGGGTGCGTGACGATAACATGACGAAAAAGGTAATGCGGGGATGGTTGGCCGACTACAACCGGTATCCAGGAACACCCCAGAACAGAAGGGTAAGGCCGGTTGACAGGGCAGCAACCACGATAGTAACCCAAATTGCCCGTCCAAGGAGCAACTTCTTGACGTAGGGTTCGCGGATAGTGAGGGTGCGGAAGGGGGTGGATTCTGATTGGCGGAGGAAGACGAGGATGGGATCCAGTTCATACTGGTGTGAGACGAGGAGGAGAATCGCGATCGTGAACGGAATGAAGAGCTGGATAGGCATCAGCGACCGCATGCATAGCATCAGAAATAGTGGACTCACGAAGAACCGCTTGGACTTTGGTTGGACGTCGAGGAAGATTAGAGAGAAGCCGACGGCAAGGCCAATCCAAAGAACGATCAAACCGGAGATTAACCTCGCCAACGCGGTGAGAGGGGTCAAGTTTCCAAAGGCCTTGGATCGCAGGAACCTTGGGAATGCATCTTGTTCCATAGCCCGGAAACAATACTCCTTCTGAGCGTGAAACATGTCTGGGATTTGGGCTAGAAGACTCTTCTCCGCGTCAGACTTGGGATCTTGACTACTCGCCAGAGGGAAAGTATGAATTCGGAGGGCAGGGGGCAAGTAAATCTCGTGGTTCTCGGTTGCCCCGACGGTGTTTCCAGCGGGAGACAGATAACGGTAGTAGATATGTTCAGCGGAGGCGATGAGATCCTGTCTGGTTACCGCTGCACTACGTGGGATTACGGTAGGCGCACGGCTGACTCGCTTGTTGAAGAGTGTTGGTGTACGACCAGACAACGAGAAGGGGGTGCTCGAACGTGGCTGCTGCTGAGCATAATCATCACCAGTCACGGTGGCAGGGGTGGTGGAGGTCATACGAGGACTGGGGCTCCTCATAACCCTTTCGTCGGCAGCAGCGAGGTTCTGGCGGTCTTGCTCGGTGAGGAGTTCGTTGGTACTCGTCGTGCTACGCTTTGTAGCCATTTGCGGGTTAAGGCCGACGACAGTACCGTAGATGGAGCCGCGACGGCGAGCATAGTCCCAGTATTCTGGCCAGTCTTCCTTGATAGCACGCCCAGATTTGCGAACGTCCTTGAAATACGCGCGACAGAGGTTCTCATGTTGCTGAACGTCGAGCCAGAAGTCTAGAATGTCCTCGGCTCCTTCACGTTGGAGGAATAGGCTAGAGAATATTCAGTCAATATGACGCCGGTTGGTTGGAAACAGTGATATGGGACTAACTAGAACATGAAAAGATCGACTGGAGGTCTGGTGCGACGAGCCAAGACCTCTGCAAAAGAGGGCAGCCTGTTCTTCCTGCTCTGCGTCCAGTCATCAACCTGTTTCTCGTCCATCGTTGGCGACGCGAGCGGTATTCGGGGGGGACGGGGGGACGACGAAGACCGACCGCGGACGGTGAGCGGCACTGAGAGGGAGAGGACAACAGCACACTTCAACGTCGTCGTCGGCAAACTCCGGATACCGCAACCTCGTTTACCGCGACTGCCTGCGACCACCGCACGTTAGAAGGATGTCGGCGTTCGCAAAAGCTTTCTCTCCCGCCGTACGGGAAATCCGAATCATCTGCTGCCAGACTTCGCCAGCTTCGGCCGGAACGCGGTCCGTTACGCTTTGCACAACCAACATACACATATGTCGCTGACGGACGCACCCGTTTCCAGGGGTTTCATCCAATCCGCCTACCCAACTATCAAAAGGCACAATCCTGACCTGCCTGTCCTCATCAGAGAGGCAAATGGCGTTCCGGCGCGGATATTTGCGCGATTTGGTGCGTTCCTATTATAGCTCCTGAACTCGCCTGGACTCATTCGCCACGTTGGAAATACAGAGAAGGGTGTAGAGCAACATATTGTGGTAGAAAATCTTTCCTCTGCGGAGATCACTACCAAGTTTTCAGGGCTGCTCGGCCTGTAACGTCCGCACCCATAATACCTACACTTTGGATGGAAAGCAGATGCCCGCTGGTTACAAAGCGATAATATTACACTTCAAGTGACAACGGATACGGTGATTTAACCGACAGTGTGCGAGGGGATGAAGGTCGCCTCTGCGTGTTCAATCATCCGAATCGGCCGGTGGGATATTCATATTCTGCAGTCCCGTCACCATCCAGACTTCTCTCTCTACACTGCTGTCCCTGCGGCATTCACGGCGGATGGTGCGATGAGCTGGCGAAGGTGTATCTGAGGTTGAAGATTCCACGAGAGGGCACGAAGGAGAGGTAGAGATACTATCCGAGGACGGTTGTGTCTGTGTGCTGCGAGCTCTCTTCTTCGGGGTATGGAGACTGGCCAAAGAAGGGTGTGGTGCCACAATGGTAGAGCTTCTGGGGTTCACCCTCTGGCTGTGAGACCGCAGGATCCGGTCAAAGAGTGGTTGTTGTGGCCCGGTGGTGTGCGTGGATTGTGAACGAGTGATGCGTCGAGTAGGTGTCGAGCCCAAGTTCTGCATTGCCGAAGGACGAGGCTTGACGCGGGATGGGGTTGGAGAAACTGGCCCACGAACAAGTTTTCGCCGCTTCAGAGGGGGCCCATCACACCCCTGGAGGTTTACTACAGGATGTCCCTCGAGTTCCTCCTCCTCCTCAGTAACATCACCGAGGGGGGAGGGGCTAGCTACGAGTTGGGAGCCCCAGGAGCGACCATGTTTGGCAAGCGGGGAGATAGGACTAGATGGTACAAAGTTTCGGCTAGGGGTCGCTGGCTTCGTGGGAGCATCTGGCGGGTTGTTCCTCAAGCCGACAATGAACTCGATGGAATTACGAATGTAGGAGTCGGTCCGATCCGTATCGATCTGTAGGGCACCAGGAAGTCTCTCATTCAAGACCGAGGCAGCCGTCAACAGTTGCTCTCTCTTCATCAGGAGAAGATCCGCGTGGCAGCAGAAGGGTATCTTGTCTAAGGAAGTGACCACAACAGCGTCCTCCGTTGTATCTTCGTTTTGAATGGCAACAGATACTTCTCCAGCGCGGTTCGTAGAGCGTACGGCCTGGATGAACCGAGAAGCAGTCCGAGGGTGGTTTTCAGGACGCGAGAAGATGTTCAAGAACCGGGAAAGTCGTCGAACAGGGGTCCTAGGCTTGTGTGCATTCGGGATGGTAGCCATGTCCTGGCAGGTTTGTGGGTAGAACGGTGCTAGGACACGATGGGTAGAGGGTTGGACGATGCAAAGACAGGAGCGACTGAACAGATTAGATCCCGCGGGGAATGCAGGGAGTGATCCGCAGTCACGTGGCTGCCACTACCACCGCAATAGATATCAGTCAATAAATCCATCTTCTCCGTAGATAACCATGACCACTCTCAAAGTTGGCGATACCCTTCCATCGGGAACATTCTCCTACATCCCCTGGAGCTCTGAGCTCGCGGATAAGGTGTGCATTCTCACGAGATAATGGACGGCTGTCCTGACCACCGCAAAGCTTGCATGTGGGACCCGTAAGATACAAACCCAGATCTCCAGTTTATGTTCACAATAACCTGAACAGCCATCCAATTGAAAACTGATGAGTGGAAGGGAAAGAAGGTTGTAATCTTCTCCGTTCCAGGAGCTTTCACTGTATGTGTTTTCCCAGCTCGCCACCCGAATCCAGATTCACTGCAGCCTACCAGCCTACCTGCCACACGAACCACCTGCCGCCGTACCTCGAAAAATACGAAGAATTCAAAGCAAAGGGTGTTGATGTTATCGCCGTGGTAGCTGCCAACGATCCCTTCGTCATGAGTGGTTGGGGCCGTTTCGAAGGTCTTGAGGACAAGGTCCGAGGCGCTCCGATCGCCTCTTGACTCTCTATAACTTGCTCAATGCCATCTTTCTAGATTTTGACGTTGACTGATACCAACGCCGTGTGGTCCGCAGGCCTTGGCCTCCAGATCGACTTGACCGCCAAGGGTTTTGGCATCAGGACCGGCCGTTTCGCTGTCATTGCAGACGATCTCATCATCAAGTACATCGAGGTTCGTTTGAACTTGACGTCAGGAAGGAGTTTTCAGCTGACACGTTCTTCTTCTCTCCTTTCCGCACGCCAGGCTGAACCCGGGACTGGAGTCTCCGTCTCCGGGGCTGATGCGGTCCTCGCTGCTCTTTAGGATCGAAATAACTCAAAATAACCCTGTAAATTGTATAGAAATAACGATATTCTCTTTCAAGATCACTTGATGAGCAGCTTGTGGTGTGGCTCATCAGATGAAAAGGAAACGCTAAACCACCTATTGACAACCTTGGGTGTTTGAACACATCCCGTCCGCATAGATTGAGTGTACCTACTACTATGCGCGTCGATTTGAAAGCCTGTAGGAATTCCTGTGACGAGAGGAGCATTCTCGGTGTACTTCACAGTCGACGAGGGGGGTCCGCGAGTTTCTGTGGGAATAAAAGAGGCGTGCAGTTGGAAGTGACCGAGAGAGAAAAAAACACAGCGTACGGCGTCCAGACCTCAATGAGTGAGCGGTCCAGCTTTCGACCCCGTGCAGTAGGAGAGGTCCTGAAGGTTCTCTGGTATGTCTCGTTCTCCTCTTGATCTTATCAGATGATCGATAATCGGTAACTACTCAGTCAACCTTTCCTGGCTTTGCTTCGGAGTTTGCCGTACTCACTCGGATGTTCTTCGACCTCAATGTCCCGATCCCCACCCTGCAACCCTCGGCCACCACCGCGCAGTCGAAGAAGGGAAAGGCCGCTGCGAAACAAGCGCATGCTCAGCAGCCAGAGCTAGCCTTTTCGCCTGTCCAGATAGTCGCCATCGAGAATCGCGTGGAACTCCTCATTCACCGTCCGTCCCGAGCCTGTCGCGTATCGCTCTCTCTTACCCCAATAGATATGCAGTTGGATACTCGGTCTTTGCGTTTAACCAAACGATATACAAGAAACTTGACCCGAAATCCCACCAGAATCTTGCCCAGAATCTCATAGAACGGCTCAAGCGGAGACCCGGGGTCGTATTCTTAAAACGTATAACAATAGTATTGGACGGGGATAGCGAAAAAGGGTTCGGCCTTGTGAGTGACAAAGCAGACCATTGTCTCCACCCCCACAGGATTATATCTTTACCCTTTCACCAGGCGGGCACGAGTTCAACGATCTTCTCCGGTTACGATATTATCGCATTGATGCCGACCACCCCCGGTACCCTATCGGTCGCATGCTTGACGTACAGTCAGCCCTCTGCGTTGACTGCACATGTGATATCGCTTCCTCTGACTCTTCCCCGTTTACCGTTCCATTTGAAACACACGCTGATACGAACCGCTATCAAAAATGGTGCAGTGTTCGAGGTAAATTACTCCGGCGCGTTCGGCAGTGATCCGAATGCCTTCGAGACCGCCAGCCCAGCCATCAAACGTAACTGGTGGGCAGCCGCGCGGGAAGTGATTAGAGTCACCAAGGGGAAGGGCGTAATTGTCAGTGGTGGCGTCACCAATGAACCTGATTTGAGGGCTCCTCGGGATATCGTCAATTTGTGTGTCAAACCTATCGTCGTGCTTGGTATACCTTTGACCTCCGTGCTCGGAAACAGAATTACCATGCTAAACCTAGTTCCAGACGTAGCACATGGCACAATGAGCAAAGAACCTCAGGCCGTTACTCTTCGTGCACGTGAGTCCCCCCACATACATTCGCCTTAGTAACCGAGATTAACATTCCACGAAGAAACGCGGAAGACCTACCGTGCGATATTATCAGAACCCAGGCTTGTGATCCCGGGCACGCAGCCACAACCGGTATCTCCCTCCCTGCAAGAGGCGTATACTAGCTCCGCCAGCACGCCGACCTCTGGGACAAAACGGGCTTTCGACGACATAGGGGGCGCACCAAGCGAAAACTCGTCGAAAACAGAACCACGGTCCAGTAAAAAGCGGAAGAACAAACAGCGATAGGGGTGAGAACTTCTCCCTCCATCTGCCCTACCAGCTGTTTCAGTACGGTAGAGATCATGCCAAAAACTCTGAATGGATCTTAAGATTAGCCGTATCTGAAGAGGGAAACAAAGGGGGGGGGTGTAAAAAATACCGCACAGAATTTTTCACCATCGTTCATATTAGAGAAGCACCAAATATGTCGGCAGGAACCTTACTTGCAGAACATCCTGATATATCCGTGTATCAGCTATGCGTTTCCCTCCAATGATCTGCGTTGACGTGAACTACCCGCTTTCTGGTGTTCGGTATGTCAGGGTAGATTTTATCAGACCCCATTTTCACGTTCACCACGGTGATCTCGCAGGACCCAGAATTCAATACCGGCAGTGACCTCGCCATCATATGTGGCTGCATGCTCCCTTGGAAGATTTGGACTTCCGAGGTCCGATGTATCGGATACCACGCTCGTCCGAAATCGGTCTCCAAGGCGGCCCTCCGGTGCTCAGCACTGCCGGTCATTGTGTAACTTCACCCCGGATGATGAGAAAGTTACTAGTTATCTGTTACGCCGGGTACGGTACCAACACTGTATCCTCCATCTCTAACTTGCTTTCGCGGAGTCTGCAATACTGGCCAGCAATTTCAGGGAGCATAGCAATGGTCAATGCAATAACAGCACTTTGCGGGGAAGCACTTCAGACAGTAGAAATTGAGGTCCACCTCGGGATAGCAGGCTCCAGCCCGGTGATCGAGGGAGGCAAGTGAGGATTTCCCAGCCGTCCTGGGGAAATCGCCGCGCGCCAATGAGGACTGCTGCGGCGTTCGTTCAGCAGTATAACTCAGGGACCGGAGAAACTTTACAAGCGTAAAGGCAACGATCTCGCGTGAGTATATCAGCACTTACCTGGGTGATGGCATATTCATTATTTACTTCACTATTCATACACAGGTTCCATCTCCATCGTAAATGCGCAGCGGCGTAGATACCGCGCGTGACAACCGAACGGCTCTTTGGGCTCAGCCAGCAGGCCGCAAGCTGAATCTCGAGAATAGAACGGGGGTCAAGGCCAGCCACTCACTGTCGAGAAGGGTCTTGCGCTTAAGCATGATGTAGTCGACGGGACCACATTGCATTTCAACTATCTGGTGCGTGGGGGTTTTTCGTCGTCTTGAAACCAAGTTGGACACGAAGAAACGGACGATCAACTGACCACCGCCAACCCCCGCGACGATATCGAGCAAAAGTGAGTTTACTGAGTTTTCGGGCGTTGCGAAGGTTGCGGGATCTGTCCGGTCCATTCTGCCGGCCACTTTATCATCAACATGGAGGTTTGCGCGCAACAAAAGGCCCCGGGCGGCTGACCTCCCCGGTGACCGCATTGGATTGTGGAGCACACCCATATCTGGATTTCCCTCCAGAACCCATAAATCGTATTTCTATACTATCTTACTCTTGTTGTGTCCGGGGGCGGGTATTTTCGTTCGCCAGCGACTGAAATCGTCACAGATTGTCCACAACTTAGTACTACTGAGTACTGAAGTGATCATCGACATCGATCATCGATCATCGATCAGGTTGTCGGACGCGACAGTGAATATCCATAGCCACCATACACACGGTCCTCCGGGGCTTGCATCCTGCCATCCGCTCGGTGATTCGTTCACCCCTCCAAACTTTAAGATTTGGCTGACAGCGGTGCGGTTCGAACGAGGACATTACATCCGATCAATCAGTGAGCGAAGGCACATCACCAAAACGGTCGAGCGCTGTGGTTCTGAGGCGAGCTTTTCGTTACCTTTCGACCGTCTGTGCTGTGGGGGTGTGAGGTACCGGTATTTTATTTTCCCGTGCCGGTTCGGATTTGGGCTTGGCGAGTCGACGCGTTCGTGGGACGGATTGCTGTCGATCGTCACAGCAACCGCAGAAGCCCACAACAATTTTCCGGTACGACCATCACGATTGCGACCGCTCCGCTCAGGCCGTATCCACCGGGGGCAATGAAGTATTCACTCGTTAACGTGGAGCAATCTTGGGTTGATTATGGAGTTTGAATCAGTATCTAAGGGATGGAAGGCAACGAATAAAAAAGCGGTGAGTCATACATTCGCCGATGAAAACAGTTCCAACCTATATTGTCGCTGTGATTTCGAGGGGTTTCCTTCTATTTTCCTTTCGAAAGAACTGATTCAGCGTAAAATCATAATTTCTTCAGGGGACAAAAACCTCATTGTTCGCGGTGATCCGGACACTTTGGGGCCCATGATACACATTGACGCGCCGGTTTCAAGGGTCCGCTAACACTGGATAATTATATACTGCTGACTGAACGACCTTCCTGCTATGTGACAATTCCCACACAACAGCGCACGCCATAGGATATATGCCGAACCGAGGACCTGGATACTCCGTTGTCAAGATTTTTTATCTTTTCCCGCAGCATCGAAAGGCGTATATAAACTGCCGTATGGGCCCTATACCCAACCAGACTACGTCCCTTCCAGCTCTTGAAATGGTTGCTACCACAGCGGATAGGGCTCTCGTGTACCGGTACAACGAGGAGTACCCCAAACAAGTCTGGTGGATGGTCGCGTCCTTCTTGTTCCTCGTTGGAATCACCAACTACGGCTCCATTGCGCTGAGGAAGTTGTTCCGGGGCAAGAGAAAATCTGCAGATGTCGAGGCGGACGGTCGCATCGTCCGGCACACTGCCTCAATCAGACGCCTTCCCCTCGCCATCGCGAATACCTACAGTATACTGGCCTTCCGGACGACCCTCTCTATTGGACCTTTCAGCCTCAATCTCGCTGAGGTTGCCCTCACTATCGTTTATATCGCTGCCCTCTTTGTCTGGTCATTCATTAACAGTGCGTACTGCGGCATCACTGTCATGCATCGACTCACGATCTGGCATAGCCACGTCCCTCGACGGAACGAAGTTGGAGCCTACATATTTCATCAACCGCACGGCTAACATTGCCTGCGGGCAGCTCCCACTCGTCGTCGCCCTTGGTACCAAGAACAATATCGTTGGATGTAAGCTTTCTTTTTCTTCTTGGCTCAAACGGTGATACTCATACGATACCAGTGATCACTGGCATCAGTCATGAAAAGGTTCGCGCCGAGCCCCGTTTCCGCTGTTGCAGTTGACCTGATCACTGAACTGTAGATCAGTTACATGCACCGGATGACCGCAAGAGTGGTGTTTGTTTTGCTCTCCATCCACTCTGGTTATAGGGTATGTGTCTCGTCTGCAGCCCTCCTCAGATTCTGACATTCTGACCACTTCCATAGCTCAAAAGGTCAGCAGCGTTTTGTCATGAGACGTACCGACGTACTGACATTTATTATTTCCTAGCATGAAACCAGGATCTCTCCAAACGGAATTCACTCAAGTTGGAGTCATCGCCATCAGCGCTTTCGGCTCCCTTCTCGTTGTCAGCTTACGCCCTGTTCGCAAGTTTGCCTACGAGTTTTTCTTTTTCCTCCATGTCCTCATGGTTCTGTGCGTGCAATTCCTGCTCCCATGGACCTCTTTGCTGACACCAGTGCTTATAGTACTTTCCTCGTCGCTGGTTACATCCACGCCAAGAAGCCTGAGTAAGTGGTGTATCAGTCGCCTCACGATACTTGACTTACTCAGCTTCACCTTCAGGGTCGGCTACTGGTTCGAAGTCTCCTTCCTCATCTGGGGACTTGACCGTTTCTTCCGCCTCGTCCGTCTTATCGCTTTCAACCACTCTTACTTTGGATTCAAGAAGGGCTCCGGCACAATGGACGCTACCATCGAGCCCCTCTCCCCGAACCTCGTGTGCCTCCGTTTGCGCAGGCCCTCTCATTTCGAGTGGTCGCCCGGTCAGACCGCCTACTTGACCATGCCCGGTGTTTCCACCATCCCTTTCGAAGCCCACCCCTTCACCATTGCCAGCATTGACACCACACGTGATGATACCCAGGGCGGGATTACCCCGATAACCAACAAGGAGTCATATGTTGGGACCAAGCCCTGCTGGAAAGAGCTCGTGTTTTTCATCAACGTCCACGGTGGTTTCACCAAGAAGTTGGGTAATGCTGCTCAGAAGGGTGAAAAAGTCAAGGTGTTCGTTGACGGCCCGTATGGCAAATCACCGGACCTCAAAGACTACGAAACTTCCGTACTCATCGCCGGCGGGTCTGGTGTCTCCTTCACGCTGCCTCTCTTCCTCGACTCTATCAGGTGGGTGCCTGCATCGTATGCTTTTGGAACGTAATCTCACAATCGAACCGCAGGAAAGCCGCTGCGGGAAAGAGCAATACCACGCGGATTGCTTTCATCTGGTCGGTCCGAGATCCGAGTACGCAATCCGTCTTCCCCGTGAGGACATACTCTTATCAGTGTTGTAGGCCACGTCGCCTGGGTCTCGGAAACCCTTGAAGCCGCGACAAAGTTGGCGCCTCCAGGTCTCACGGTCATTGTCCGGATTTACCTGACCGAACCAATTTCCTTCCAAGAATCGGACGACGTCTCAATCAATGATGGCAAGGAAAAGGGGATTTACGAACTGCGAGAGAAGACCCGTGCCCCATCGTTATTCGGAGATTCCGCTGTTCAGGTCACCAGAGGATCCCGGCCCAACCTGAAACAGATACTTCAGGAGGAGGCGGATTTCACTGATGGGCGAATGGGGGTCACAGGTTCGTGTTGGTGAACAGTCGACTGATTCGCGTCGCTAATCTGGATATCAACACGCAGTGTGCGGTTCTCAATCCGTTGCCGTTGCCGTCAAAGATGCCCTTGGATTTTCAATTGCTGGCCCAGCCAGTATCATGAGGGGCGGGCCTAGTATCACCCTCCACACGGAGGCATTTGGTTACGCCTAAAGTCACTCGTTTTCGATTGTTTCACACTCATTTCTAGCTCCCGGAATCCGATTCGGGTTTGATACCTTTCTATGCGCGCTGGGGCGTGGATACGTGTATGCGGCCTGTATTGAATACAGCTGTACCTATGTATAGACCACTCGATTACATTCGTAGAACGCCAAACTCTTGAAGGTCTGAGTTGATACTCCGACTGTGATCTGCCGATACCGGGACCGAGAGCATGTTACAGATTAACCGGTCCATTTCAGATAGCTCGAGAGAAGGCTTTCGGATGCGGTGTGGTGCGAGATGTCTTGAGGTCCTGGATCCATGGGAGGGAACGTGCCGAAGGTCACGGTGAAACCTTGGTTCACGAGCCGAGTTCGATTCGAGGGAGAATTTGCCTTTGCCTGTCGGTAGGGAATGGTAGAGTTTGGGCTTCGCTCGAATGACGCTTCCAAACGCCAGTGGGTCGAGATTCGAATTTGATCGATCAGACCGCTCGTTCCTGTTTTCCAAGGTCCGGGAGGGAGCCTAGGCAACGTGATTTAGATGGCTGTTGCTTGACGGCACAGTACGCTCTTCAACGAGCGGAAGTTCTGGAATCTCACCCTGCGCCCGTCGTAACTCTGGAAGTTTCTCAGATTGCGTGCTCGCGGCAACGTGGCTGCTTCTCCACTCCAATCACGGCGTCTCCGGACCAGAGTATGCTGACGATCGGACTTGCGGATAGGGTTCTTCTCTACGGACTGCGTGGGATTCCCGGCCTCTGGTTCTTCTTCCATCAAATCCGCCAGACGGGATCTTCCTCGCATTGAGACCGTGAGCTTCTGGCGATCGCTCAAGGAGTTGCTTGAGTCTTTGTGTCGTAGTACGCGAAGTGATGGGAAAGGGACAGCTTGTGCGTCAGGGGCTTGACCAGCGGATAAAAGTCCAAGTAGACCCAGTCCAGAATCTACCGAGGCGATGGCCGGAGCCTCTGGTTCTATGAAACGTTTATAACCCAAGACCGCCTCGATATCCTTCCTGAGCTGGTCCTCGCTCTTAGTCAAGGCTTCCGTGATCTGCATCGCAGCTGACAGACGAGAGTTGAGATCCACAATGAGCCGAAGTAGTCCGTTTATCGGCATCCTCAGGAGTTCTTCGTGACAGCAGACATTGAGGGAGTCGAACGTACTGACAACGACAAGATCCATATCCTCGTCCTCGTTCATCAGGGCAACGAATCGTGGGGGAGGAGTCCATTTAGGTTTCCATCGGAGAGAACGAAAAGCCAGCTGTGAGCTCCTCAAAAACACCGGTGTTCTGGCGCTCCGTTGCATGTCCAGTGTTGGTGGTGGGTATCGGGGTATTGCAAAGGAGTGTCGGAGTAGATGACATGCGATCGGCGGCTCAATAGGAGTTGAGAGCAGAAAGGAGGGTGAGTGTATTTAGGGTTGACATCGTAACTAAACATTATAATGCTACTGGTGAGTTAGATAAAGCAAGGATCCACTAAGCAATGGCAAATGTGAGGTACCTCCACCCATTTACAAGGATAAACCGGTGACAACAGATGCAAAACAACAAACTCCGCAAGGCCCCCCAAAAAATAATTAAGGAATCAGTTTCTCCTTGTCTCCTACCGCCCTAATCCAAACCTCTCCCGGTTTGCTATTGTCCAGTAAACGGAAATCCCCACGCAGCGATAACAAGCAAGACTCACCTTCTCTCTCGTACAATACGGAACACTCGCTTCCGTTCCTCATCCTTACTCCCCTGCCCTCTGCTGTCGCCTCTGGCGGGGAAGGCAGAACGACACCGGCTCTGAAGGTCAGCCAAGCCCTCATTGGTTCCCTCAGCCTCTACAACGACCGTTCCGTACCACCCAGGATCGATATGCCAAGCCCTCGACCCAAACTGAAACGGTATCCTCCTCCCATCCGGCGGAGGATAGATCTGGAAGGTCGAGCGGTGCACCCATCGAATGACATTGTGGTATGTTCCCTGTGACCTGTGAAAGAATTCTCCATTTAGCGCGTTGCGGACGATCAAACATGACGTAACCTACGTCTCAGTCTTGACCCTATCCTGTAGCAGTTGCAGATTCATCGCGATCTCTTCCGCCCAGGGATTAAGATCGATGTGTATAATCGGATTGCCACCAATCCTGATCACTTTGTGGAAATGTGAAGGCGCAAAGGCCAGGGAAGGAATGTATCTGGGGAGGTCACCCGAAGTCGAATAGGAGTAGTCGAGGTCCTACGTTCCAAGGTCTCAGGAGTGTGACATTGGTCCACGGGCAGAAGACACTCACAAGCAAAAAGTTTCCGTCCCAGATCATCCGCCCCGCATTTCCCTCATCTCCCACAGCAATGTCCCACACCGCATCGCCCGGTCTTAACATATGCGAAATGCCAGCCCGCTTGAGTTCAGACTCACATTCAACCACACTCCCATCAGAAAGCCATTCCTCTGGAGAAGGCACGAAAACCCGGAGCAATGGAGCTCTCCTCGGTTGATAGATAGGAGAAGCGAACATAATCCGACCCCTCTTTCCACTGGGCGGTCTCGAAGAGTGACGCTCATAAGACGAAGGTGAAGGAGCTCGACTCGAACTAGTCGACGCCGTCCCTCTGATGTGAGTGCGAGATCCTGTCGCGGGACCGATTGGGAACCTAAAGATGGTGCCCCCATGGGCGGTGACAGCCTCCGCTTGAGCGCGTAATCGGACGATGATTCGGCTATATGCCCGAGTGGCGAAAGACATCGCTCTCGCTTGCTCTGCATGCTTCATCTTCTCCTCTTTCGGTATGGTGGAGGCCCTCGCTTGCAGGTAGCTGTCTGCGATTCTGGCGTACTCGTGTGTTGGCAGCGAAACACCACGCATGTATTCGCTGAGATCCTGCGTACGCCGTTAGAACAATCACGGGTGACAACCAACTTGAATTTACCCTCAGGCTAATCACCAAGGGCTCATCCTCTTCCCACGCCCAACGAGCGTACCCAATTGTGGAGAGGTATCGCTCCAGGATCTCCTCCCTGAGCTCCTTAACATGACTAAGTTGCGACCGCAAACTCTTGCTGACTGCCTGGAGGATGCACCAGTCGTAGAACGATAGGTACTGCAGAAGCGCACGTAACAATTGAGGATGAAGGAGATGCAACTCGAATGGATAGAAGTAGGGTTCTAGCTCTTCGTCGATACCAGCGTGATTCGCCTCCTCTCCATTTCGCGTGTTGGGTCTCTTCGTCCCAGACAACGAAGCATCGCCCCCGTAGAAAGAATCCATCTGGGATCCCCGATTTGTTGGTGCGGCACCTTTCTTCAAGCGCTCGCGAGATTGATGAAGTGTGGGCGGAGGGGAAGTTTGGACGTTATCCAAGCGTGGAGGTTGAGTAGATTTATGCGGCCGGTTCTGACTTGGTTGAGGTTCTACGGCTGCAAGACCCCGATTACGTTCCCGGTCCGGCGAAACGGAGGCATTGCTAGTGAGAGAATCTTTCCTACTAGAATCCTGTGTCGACAAGCTCGCAGCAGAACTTTGAACATTCCGGATCACGGATTGTCTGCGCGGATCACGGTTCCGTGGAGATTCTCGACTTGGAGTGTTAATGTCTCCGCTGGAATACCCGTTGGCGGCCGGCGAGTTACTCTCCGTGTTAAGCGGTGATAATGTCGGCGGAGAGTGGTATCGGCTGGGTTCTCGTCGAGTGGAATCTGAACGCTGACCGGAGTTCCTGGAAGCCTTCGACGAATGAATGAATGGTTCGTTCAAGAGTTCTGTGTCCGGTAAATTTGTCGTGGCGGCAACCACAGGGGAGTATAGTGACTGGCGCCGATCCAGCTTGGATGTGACGTTTCCACCATTAAGTTTGGGCTGCTGATCAACAGACTGGCCCCCAGGACCCATGAAGCGCTGTTGAGGTTCATGACTGCTCCCAGACGAATTCTTGCGCAAAGGTGCTGGTGGGGGAGGTTCGAAACGAGGTTCAGTAGCTCGTCTGGCAGATTGTCGTTGGCTGGGTGGCAGGAGTGACGGGGGTTCAGTGGGCTTATGAACGGAAGGTCCATTCCTACCGACACGATTCCGGTCCTTCCCCTTCTCCAGGCTCGCTCGGTATTGCATCGCAGGAGACATCGCCTCAGTGAACACGGTCCGAATTGAGGCTTCGCTCGTTTGATCGTAAGGTAACCTTTGATCGTCTCGTTGGTCAAATGGCCTCTCTGGTTGCTGCTGGTGTTGCTGGAATTCCAGCGTTGGATCCACCCTTGAACGATCGACGCCCTTCCCTTTGATATCTCCAGTCCTGCTGTTGTACACAGTTGGGGGTTCCTGTTGCGCTTGGTTTCCGCGCGTATAACTTGGGGAGGGCTGTGGCCCATTCGCATTCCACGGTTGAGGATTCTGTCCATTGCTAGCAGCGAATATCCGTGGTTGGCCTTGCTTCAAGACAAGTGGCTCCTGTTGGAAGTCGGTGCCGGTGTTCATGGACGCGAATATCCGAGGTCGTCCCTGAACGAGATCGCGGTTGATGGAGGACCTTGGACCTATGGGATGATGAGTTCTGATACGGTTCAGTTGGTCAGCTCTCATCCTGGGATCTTGATATTCGTCCGATGAGTCTGGAGTCTGGGGCTGTGAGAGCGTCAGAGTCAGAGGCGACGACGCTCAAGGTTATCAACACTGACACGTTGGAGTTTCTCGTGATGTTGGATCATAGGGGGGACGTCCGGGCTTGTCGTTCGAGGAAGTGGACCCTCACGGCGGGAGTCGTAATTTCTTGTGGGGGTCTGGCGGACACCTTGAACACAAGAAGGTTTACATCTTTGAAATTACTCACTGTATCCAAGTCTAGAGGGGCCGATCTTACTTCTCCAGGGAGGGAGGGAAGAGAATCGCTGCTATTGGTCGATTCCGATGGTACGGGGGGTTGCTGTTGGGTTGTTGTTGTCAGTTTAGTATTAATGATTTGGGGCGCGGAGCCATGATGACAGGGAGCGATTGTGGTAGTTCGGTAAAATAGGAGCGTTGGGGGTGTGCTCACCGAATTCTGAGATGGAAGATTCACAGAGCTTGTAGTGGCAGAGGGTGCGGGGGAATTTTCACCAGATACTAAACCAAAAGCTTCCAGGGGAGAGTACTTCCTTCTGGGCTGGGGCCGGTCAGGCGGGTTCTGGAAACCTAATAACGAAGATGGCTGAGGTTCAGGCACAGGCGTTGATTTTGCCGGGGGTCTCCTCTCTGGAGAATTGGATATCGGTGTACGACCCAGCCTGTGGGCCGTATCTTCAAACTTGGTTAGAGCGGAAGGGGCATCTAAGGACGCTGGAGCGAATTCTGCATTCCTCCAGGGATCATCGCGCTTCCCAAATTCCGGAATGAACTTTTGGGGACCCGGCAACAGACCATTGACATTACTTGGATCCAAAGGAGGGGACCTAGGCTCAAAAGGTTGTACCTGTCCGCGGCGGAAAGCAATCCTCTGAGTTGGGTCGGGAAGCGGTTTATCGTCCCTTCCGCCGCTTACGGGCTGCTGCTCATCGGGCAGCATCCGATTCCGCTGCACCAGCGGGGCGGCGACACGGGGGTTAGTCGATTTAGGTGGACTTCCATCGTGAGGGCGGCTTTGTTTGTGGACTGAATTGCGGGGCGCGAGAGGAGCAGGACCGGAGATAAGTGGAGTGGAGGAAGAAGGACCGGGCGAGTTTGATGACGCGAACCTCGCGAACAAAGGAGGCGGAGGCTGGGAAGACCTCTGGGCCGTCGGGGGCGGGGCGTGTTGTTGAGGCGGGTCAGGCTTCTTCTTGAGGAACTTCATCACCAGTGTCTGCACCCTAGACGGTGGCAGAGCTAATGACCACACGTGTCAGGTCACGGACCAAACTCGCGCATCCCCATTCCACCTTTCCTTAAACCTCAACATTCATCCGACGCGTACCCTCATCATGCAGGATGGGAGGGCAAAGTCGCTCTTCTCTTCCCTCTCCACGCGCACTCTGTCCGCTGTTCCTCCATCGTCCCAGTCGTACGAACCACTCGTCAAATCCGTCCTGACCCAACGCACCAAACGCACAATCATACCTTTCTCCTTCTTGTTCACATGGGTGTCCCTTGTGGCATGGAGAATGTGGCTAGAACCAAACGGTATCTGGACCGTCTTTTATCTGCTCCAGCCCAACTGGTCAATTGGCGCCTGGGTGGTTGGAGTTTTACCTTTATTAATCCTCCGCAAGTCGTATCTAAAAGGTGCGTTCGAGCTCCCTTCCAGTCCACGTCAATTAATCCAGAATGTGTAGTACCTATAATCCACGCCACATCACCCTCTACGACGATACGAAATGTCATGACCCAGCACTCCAAGATTCTCACCACTGCCCTCGTCTGTTATACGACCTCTGCTGTTGCCTTCACATTTTTTCACGTCATTTCGTCCCAACAAACATCTAACGGCGGGTTTCGTTTCTTCGTGAAATCAAAGTTTGTCCCTTCGGTACTAGGGTGGGGAACGTGCTGACCTCGTGAAGGAAGCACCCATTCTATTTGAATGGTCGCGTGGTCTTCCTATTCTTTTCCCAGATAGTCCACGGAGCCCTGTTCTTGCTTAAAAATGTGCTCCTTGGTCGGTCTGTTATCGGCTGGAAGCCTACCAACCCTGTCAGTCCCACTGTCTCACTAATCGCGGGTTGAACTGACATCTCGTAGCAATCGGAGTTGGACTTGACCTCCAGGTTACTTGCTCTGACCGTCACTGTACCCCTATTTGGGGTATTCTGCACCTGTGTTCAAATTGTGCTGTTTGTCATGGGGCGGGCAATGGTCCTGCCTATCCTCTTCAGAATCCCAGTCGTTTGCCACTTACTCAGACCTTTCGCGGCCCACTTTTTAAGGGGTTACACACCGGTCCTATTTTTCACTCAATTCCCGACTATCTTGAGGGCGGTGTCCTTGGGCATCACGACCCTTGCGTCTTGGGAAGTCTCAGAAATACTGTTTGACAACTCAGTCTCAGAGGTACATTTACGCTTTCCACCAAAGGAACCCCATTGATGGTACAAACAACAGCCAATCACCGTGGCGTCCTCTACAGCAGAACCCTTTGTTACCCTCATTTCTGGAATTTCTTCCGGGGATCCATTTTACAAACATTCCGCATACCTCGAGTTGGCGAAGATTTCTGGAGATCAGTCTGCTGGAGCCGTGGCAGCTAGGACTGCGTTTTTCGCGGACCAGAAGTACAACCCTTGCCTGTGGTCACACCTCTGCAGGAACGCTTTACTTGACCTTGGGAGGGACTACCAGCTTGCGCTTCGTAGAGGAAAACCAGCCCCACCATGTTTGTCACTCGCCGTTATCCAACCACCTCAATCCTCTGACCGTTCGTTACAGCCCCAACCCCAGCTCCGCCTCCAGTTTCGACACCGCAACCACCCTCTACTCCGCTTCTGAAAAAGCAGATCTTCAAACCACAAACTGGCACCCCAGTCAAGAATGTGGTCGATTCCCTAGCCTCTGGCGGGGACATCTCTCTGGCTGTCGATGAAGCGGCTTCAGAGGTTCCGGAGCTCTTTAGGTCGGTCAGTGCGGCAGTGACGAAGCCAGTAGAAAAGGCTGCCACACCTGTCGTAACTTCGGTTCCTGAAGTCGGAGGGCTCTACATTGCGCTCAAGACAAAAGCTACCGATGTTGTAAAAAGCAATACCCCGCCTGTCGTTCTCAATTCCCTTGGCAGACTGCACGCGTGGTGGACGAACGATAGGTTGAAGAGTGTTGTCCAGGGAACGGTTCTCAGGAGGGAGACTGACGTGCTCATCATACAGGGTTCGTTTAATCTGTCAGAATGCGCGCCGAATGACTAACGGTGTATGTCAGTGTTATCTCATCTCGCTTGCGTTTCCTTGAAGGAAGATAGGTATGGGGTCGTCCAACGAGACTTGCCCAAAATCCTCGAGGCATTTTTGTCTTTCCTGGGAGCTTTAGAGGACTATCGTGCGGAAATCGTCAAGACATGTCCAAGTCACGAGGACATTGCGGCTTTGACTGGGGAGGAGTATGAGGAGAAGCTGAGAATACTACAAGATATAACCCGAGCCGTCGAGCCACTGGATCAATTACAAGATGGTGCGTGTCTTTCACTCGGAGAGCGGCCTTCCGCGTGTTGCTAAGTTTCAACGTCACTAGCACTAAAGAACGGGGTGGAAGAGATCGTTGGAACATTCGGGAGGACGTTGTCAGCTTTCAAGTTCCCTCCGAGGATAGCCAGGATGTTGCAGGGATATGTGGACGTGAGGACCAGCCTGGATTAGCGTACACGCGTCGTTTATCATACTGTTGGGTAAATTCACATCATCATTCCAAACTGTACGTGTTCTTCTCCAACTGAGAGAAACATGAGCGCCGTTATGCGGGAAACACGGTTTAGAGGGATCTCGTACCTCCAACTCGAGTTGCTTCCTCACTCTGTACTCTTCGTCGGCCTTGATGATGATATGAAAGTCGTCCAGGTCCTCGACGATGAAGTTGTCCCTCTCGTTCATCGTCAACAGGATCTGCTTGACCGCCGAATCACTTGAGGTCGATATGCGAACGCAGTGCTCAGTTTCCGAGAACTAATTTGAAGGACGAGCGGGGGAATTTACCAAGTAAGGAGGACGCCTACGCTTGAATGTTTACGATGTTAGCGGGGAGATTGGTGGAACAATTGCCGCACCTTTGACAGCTCGCATGATCCAACTTTCGCTTTTACACTCGACTTGCGGCTTTGTGCGCGGGGATACAGACAGTACACAGCGGTCTGTTCGGCGCGAAGGGACGGATGTTTCTCTTCAGACTCTCCTCGTCGCGTCCCGTCTCGTCTTACAGCCTAGCCAAGACTCGAATCGCCGGGTTCGGTCTGGGTGGGCGAATAAGAGAGCGTGTGATCGCCGCTCGAGCTGATCCTCTCGGATTTCGATTTGGTTCCATCTCAAACACCGCCGTCTCCCATTCTCTCCGAAAGGACGAGATGTCTCTTCCTCACAGCGTATATCAACCAGACCCAACGTGCGTTTCCATCTCCCAAACATTTTCTTTTCTCTCCCCCCCTCTCCCCACACCAAACTGAACATGCCCCCCACCACATCGAACGTCAACGAAACCGACAGTTCTACAGCTTCGGATAGGGTGAAGCAGACTCCTCGTGAGGACCCACGCCCGCTCTCTTGATCGCAACGGCAATGCATTGACCATCGCTTGCCGGATCGGGATGTGTAGTACCTGAGCTTATCCCTCCCGTGCTGGTGGTCACCTCAGAAATCGAGGCTTCGAAGCAACAAGCCGCCTGGGCTGCTGTTGACGGTCACATCTTACCCCACCATACCGTGAGTTCTTCTCTTCTCTTAGTCGTTTCCTGCGGGTGGCCTCAGATCTGAAATGTAGGTCATCGGAATCGGCTCCGGTACGTTTACTTTATCAAATGCGGTACCGAACGGACGAGCCGACGTGAAATAGGCTCTACCGTTCCATACGTTGTCGAGAGGATCGTTGCTCAAGGTGCTGAGGTTAATAGAAACAGGGTATTCATACCAACCGGTACGTCGAAACACCCGTCCTCGGTGACACAAGGTCCATTCTTGACTCGGCTGGCTGCATCAGGATTCCAGTCCAAGGAACTCATTGTTGCCGCCAACCTGCGACTCGGGGATGTTGATCAATACCCGGTCATTGACGTTACCATTGACGGTGCCGATGAGTGCGCTACCCAACCGAACTATGCTCTCACCTCCAAAGTTGACCGTCTGATTCCCCTAGGGTTGACAAGGATCTGAATGCCATCAAAGGCGGAGGGGCTTGCCACCTCCGGGAGAAGGTCCTTGCAGAGGCCGCTGACACGTTCGTTTCCCCCTACCGACGCCTGGAAACACCGCCGCTCATCAGACCTTCTTACCAACAGATTCATTATCGTGGCAGATTACCGGAAAAACTCGGAAAATCTTGGGACTAACGTGAGTTTCCTGACGTTGGCCTACCATCATAGATGACAGGCAGTTGATCGGTCACGTACAGTGGAAGGCTGGGGTTCCCGTGGAGGTGGCGCCGTTCGCCTATGCGAAAGTTCTAAAGAACTTGGTTCTCCTGGGGTCCCAGAACCCTACGCTCAGGATGGGTAAAGCGAAAGCCGGACCTGTAGTCAGCGATAACGGAAATTTTATTATCGACGCACCCTTCTCGACCGAAGATCTCAAAGATCCCCTGAGGGCAAGTCCCCCGCCCCTTGCGTCGCACCCGGACCGGGGTTTCTGACAAGGTTATACTTTTCTACAGATCTTAAAACTGATCAAGATGTTGACTGGAGTCGTTGAGGTGGGCTTGTTCTGTCATATGGCTCAGGCAGCGTACTTCGGTAATGCGGTGCGTTTCATCCGTTTTGCCCTCGACCCGGAACATTCTTTCTGATGATCGTTGTTCCGTAGGACGGAAGCTTGACCGTAAGATGGTCCGATGGTCGCCTCGAGCAACTGGCTAAAGGTGCCAAGGCGGAGTAAAGCAGGCCAATTGGAAGCGAGGGAAACGAAGACCAATCTCAGACTATATAGCCCGTCGTCATGACGTAGAAACCAATCTGTATCCATCGATATGTACGCACGTATGTAAGTACACAAGCCAACAAACCCCTCTACGCTGTAGCGCCACATTATTCTTTGCCAATCCTCGACAACAGAATACCCGGACGGCAGCTATAGGCAGAAGAACTGCAGTGGGTAATGATCACGATCCCCTCCCTAGTCGCTCCAAAGACCTCCAACAGCTGTCTGATATATCCTGGAAACTTTCGATCCATCAACCGAAACCTTAACCTGTCACTCCACCTCTTCCGCCCACCACAATGTCTCAACGGACCTCGCGAACAGTCACCATGGAGGAGGCTCACAAGATCGCCGAGAATCATTACGGTTCTCCACTCCAGCTCGTCTCCTTGTCCCGCCTGGACATTTACGCTTTCCGGTAAACCCCAATCATCTCCCATGATCATCACATGAACGGTCATACATCGAATCCCTTGCTTCTCATACAGATCCGTAAAGACGTACGAAGTCCATTGTATATCCCGGTCTACCTTTCCACCCTCGGAAGTATCCTACATCCTTGAGGCTTATTACCCCGGGGGTCCTTGGGTAACATCACCTGACGCCACGAAATCGATCTTATCTCAGATCGCCCAACGATCAGACGTACCCGTTCCCCAGGTCCTCGTCTCGGACGCGGCCAAGACCCTAGTCGACTTTGACTACCTCCTTCTGCCCCACCCATCTCCCGCCGCTCTCCCAACACGCACCCTCAGCGCGGCCGAAGAGCGAACGTTTGGCCAACACCTCAGAAAGATCCACGCGATCGACAACGACTGGTTCGGAGTCCCAGGCGAGCCCTCGGACGTGATCAGTTGGGAGGAGGCTTTTACCCTCTTGCTCGAGGCCTTGTTGGATAAAACTGAAGCAGACGAGCTGTGGGACACGGTCAAGATTGACCACGTTCGAGGAGCTTTATCCCGAGCGATCGGGTTCTTCCTCTTCGATGACGTCGAGGTGCCTTCACTCGTCTGGCTGACGGGGGACGAGTCGTCCGCGATGGAAGTTGAGGAGAACGGGGAGTCTAAACTGACGCTCCTCGGGTTCTCGCACGCGGTGTGGGGGGATCCAAGGATGGAACGTGTGTTTATGGACGAGGTCAGGGACGTACAAGAAGGTTATAATGACAACCTCTTCCTGCTCCCACGACAGAGGATCAAGGGGGTATGGTATTCCCTCTTCTTTGCCCTCTTGATAGTTGCGGAGAGCGAGGACGTACGAAGGGTGGAGAGGGCGAGGTTGAAGGTGGAGGAGTGCGTGGATGAGCTGCAACTGGTGGAGTATTGCTGAGGTGCTGGGAGCCTGGGTATTAATCGGTGGCCATGGGCAGAGGTGTGTCTCCGCCAACGGAACCCTCTTCCAACGCGTTTTCTGTTTCCTTCTCCTCTTCACTATCGTTACTTTCCTCCCCTCCGGAAGACTCGCTGTCAGATGAGAGCACTTCCTCCACGCGTGCCATCGTCTGTCGTTGAATCCGAGGGTCCCAGTCGAGTTCCTCCGGTTCCTCCTGCTCAACCACAACGCGGACCTTCCAATCGTATTTTTCCCGTAGCATAGTGACGGCCTTAATCGCTCTGTCTACTCTTTCGTCGTGTTCCAACTTGATCTGGTCGCATTCCCGAATTACGTCTTCGTGTGAGGCTTTCGAAATCCCGGTCACTATCCCCAGTGTTCCGCCGGTATGAGTGTGTTCGGACATCCGGCGGACGGTCTCGTTTTCCATCCGAAGGACCTCCGTGGTCTGAAGGTTTCGCAGGAACGGAATGATCCCCGCGTCGAACTGGGTATCCGTCAAGCCCAGGGTGGGGTGTAAAGCGAGAGATTCGAAGATGTTCACGTTAGATTTTTGAAGGGTCGTCGCGAGGGAGGTTGAGAGGCTGTGCGTCTGAGATAGAAGGATGTTGTATCGAGTGAGGATGGTCGGCCATTGAGGCATAGCATTCTGGCCTCCGCCTTCGAGGATACGATGGAGATATAGGATCGAGTCGATGGTCTGGTTAACCTTGAATCTGAGGGACTCTAGCTGAGCGATTGGTAAATTTGTCGATGTCGAGGTCGAGGCAGAATCCATGAGCCAAGACAATCAAAAAAAAATGCGAGAGCACGCGGATGGATCCAATGAATATCCCACGAGACCGCGTTCTCTGGTCCCGACCTCCTGTTTTCCATCTTTCCCCTCTCTTTATTCTTGGCTCGAACGCAGAGGGTGATTATACCTCTTGTCTTATCTTATATTTAACCTCAGGTTAGGGGGAATGCCAGCTGTACAACTCTCGACGAGGACAATGACCCGCAGCAATGGCAGCCGGTACAGCCGAATCCTCCTTTTCATCGCCTTTCTCTCCTTGCCTATCGACGTACTCGGAGCCTTCATGTTACCCCCAGATATCGCCTCCCAATACTCCCTCTCCACGTCCACCGGTATCTCGTTCCCCTCCGCCACGCAGTCGAACAGCGATACCCAGAATACCCTCGTCAATGGGTGGTCCGTGAGCAGAGGACGGATTCAACAGGGGACCGACAACATCGCATTCGTTTCGGACCCTTTCCCCAACTACCACCTGCCGAGTTCGAGTTCATTCCCTTCCCCATCTGGTCCCGTGTTGCAGGTCACATACGCCGGGGGCGGCTTTGGTTCGTCAGGTAGCGGGACCCAGTTCTACTCCTTGTGGAATACAACCGGCGACCCATTCAGAACGGTGCTTCTGACGTACGAAGTTGCATTCGATTCGGCCTTTGAATGGGTCAAGGGAGGAAAGTTACCCGGTCTTAGAGGTGGTCCGGATGCGAACACCTGTGACGGTGGATCCGCGTCTGATGGAACCTGTTTCAGTACAAGGATTATGTGGAGGAAGTCGGGGGATGGTGAAGGTTCGTAGAAACCAAGGGGCTTGGTACCGTTCCTGAACTTGGATCGTTTTATCTTTAGCTTACGGATATATCCTGAGCCCGAACAATCTGTGCAGCGGCCAAGCCGTGCGGTGTAATGAAGACTTTGGAATTAGTCTCGGTCGCGGAGCATTCAGGCTCCAACCTGGGCAGTATGTTTCGAATGTTCTCGTTTCATATGATCCGAGTTACTTATCTGATGCCTCGTGGTGTCCTCTGCGTAGGTGGAACCGGATCTCTCTTCTTGTACAATTGAACAGTGACCCGCAAATAGCCAATGGTCAAATTCAAGTTTTGTGAGTACCCGACCACAAAACTGACCATAGCGAGAGGGGGCTGATCCTCTTTCTGGCAGCTACAACGACGTCCAGGCAATAACGCAACAGAACCTACAATTCCGAAGGACATCTGACCTTGACATTGGTGGCATGTTCTTCTCGTGAGTATTTCGAATCCCGTGTCGGAAATTATCAACATGCTCACCTGTGTGTTTTTCGCAGAACATTCTATGGTGGTAGCGACGCATCTTGGGCGCCTTCCAACACGACGCACGCCTACTTCAGAAACGTACAACTATGGGGTGGTTCCTCGGCGTCCACTCTTACTGGACAGAGGGTCAATGGGGCATCGTCGATCTCACCGTCGAGTCCACTGTTGGCGAGTTTTATGTTATTTATGATGTACTTTCTCCGATGGCTTGCGTGATTGATGGGCTGAGGAGGTTGTCGCCGTACAGAACGATTGGATCATGTTTAGGCCAGTTGTTTGACCCGCAGCATTCCGTCACAATTAAGTTTGTTGCCGACTATAGATTGGTTATGACCAAGGGTTACGAGAATCAGTGATGATCAGGATCTTCCTTGCTCAGCATTCAAAGTCACGACCGTTCGGACTATGCGGGGCGCAGTGCGGGGAGTGGGGGGAATTGGATCCGTGTTCCATTCCCTAACCCATCTCGTTCATCTCTGTGTGACAAACTCTGACCCTGTGATATGCTGGAAGCTGTATGTCAATCCGATTATCACCCCCCTATCGCGTTGTACAACGTCTCGTACGACCCCCTCTCAAGGTTGCGAGTTCCACGGATAGCGGTCTGTTTTATTCGTATGGGGCTGCAGGGGGCGAAGCAGACGCGCCATAAAAATACTAAGTTTCGGCACAGGGATCAAACTTCGCCAACTGATGACTGTCAGATGTCAGAGTTACCACAGGATCCCGTTTCTAGGCTCAGTACGTCGAGACATTGCCCCAGAGAGAAAACACCGACCATTCGCGGGCGACGAAAGGAATCGTCGCGGATCGTCCGTTTGGTGGCGGAGATTTAGAAGAGACCGGAGCTACTGGGATTCCCCCAAAGGTCCTGTATTCCTAGGAGCGACCGTCATAAGGGCGTCAAAGGGCAGACCACGAGACCCAGTTCAAATGAATTATCACGATATGAACTGATGATCAGTGCCGAACCGATGAACCCTGGGATTGCCACAGAATGTAAATTTGTGTCTGCGACAGATGTGCGGCATACGAGTCAGCTGTTGGTCGAGCTCGCACCTCTTCCGCGAGGCTCAGGCGCGAGCGGGGTTTCAAACCTTCGGGCCCCAGGATCACGAGTTATGGAAGAAGAAGAGAACCTCTCGTGTATCTCCTCCTGCCTTTTTTCCGCTCGACTTTGTTGTCAGAGGGGAGGCGAGTCGGACCTGGGCCCTCTCTGGCTCGGCCACCTGGACGGGAAAATGCGGTAGGACGGAGGAGCGATCGAGAAATGGAACCGACCGGAACGCGGGTCCGCCACCGTCGGAATAGCGAGCTTTTGGCAGCCGTCCATCGCCCCTCGTCCAGGCGAAGATCGTAATGACAAGTTCCGCCGTCGATGACTAAAGGGTGCACGTAATCGCACGCCCCAAGCCACGCTGAAACCTTGTTCCGACCCCGCAGACTGTGCCAGAGACGGCCTAGAGGGGAAGTGTAAGACCTCCTTGATAGTAGATCCACCGAGCGTAAATACATTTGCTGTAATATCAGACAGCGCATACGAAATCTGGCAATAGCCGAGCACAGGAATTGACGGAATTATAAAAAGGACCCGTGGTTGTGGCTCCATCCCTTTCCTTCTTCTATCTCCCGAACGATTGGCCCCCCTTCCCCCTCACCCTTCCCCTCACTCGGCAGCTATGAACCATCCTACTGCAGGTCGTCAGACCTATTCCTCCTCTTCCCAGGATGCTCATCGTCACCATCGGCCCAATCCAGCCCACAACCAGGCTTTGGTTGGATCAAACCAGCGCATCGCCGCCAGTAACGCACGACGAATCGAGTATGCGCCTGGCGGCTACGTTTCATGCGGTACCGGCATGTTCGCCGGTCGCACTATACGCGCAGAGGTCATCGAGGTTCAAAAGGCAAACGTAGGAAGAAAGTGCGTCTCTGTCGTTCACGCCACGGGTGCCACTCGACTCTGGCCGCTTTCACTTTTTTTTTTTTTCGAAACTAAGCATCGTCCAACTTCTTTGTAGATATGCTGCATCTAAAGATCGACGTGCGCTCGACCCGCCGCCGGTCACGGAACTGCGGATATATGACATCCGGGACGCCGGGAATGGTACGACCCAAGAGACAGAAGTCGATTACAAGTAGGCAAGATAGACACCTCAATCGACTTTATCTGACCGTTCCTCTCGTGTGCAGGGGTCTCCAGCCGACTGGCCTCATTTGCCACGTCGAAGTCTTCCAAGTTGCAATGGCTACCGAAGAAAACCCGGCTCAGGTGACTGATTTTCCTGTGTTGCCTTCGGCCAATCCCTCTTGTGCGTTACGTATCTGCCCACTGGAAACCACCGAATCTGAATCAGATGACCACCGATAGATCCACGAGCAACTTCAAACGGTCAACCGGTGGAGGCATATTGGAGAAATCAGCCCATCATCACCACTGCCAACCACACCGGCAGTTTGGTAGGCGATTTGTTTACACAGGCGCTGAATCTCCCAATCGGACAGAATGGCAAAAACTCACTCGTTTTTGTCTTTGCGGTAGGCTACCTGGAACATTTTTCGTTCACGAGTTTCTCACGCTCTCTTCTAGGACCTCTCTGTACAATTGGAAGGCTGGTTCCTGTTCAGGTACCGGGTGTTTGACCTTTTCTCCTTCACCAACGGTTCGCAGCCAATCCTCGCCGAGTGTTGGGGTCGTCCGTTCAGGATATACGCGACCAAGCAGTTCCCAGGACTAGAACCCTCGACTGAATTGACAAAGGTAATCAATGATTACGACTCCTATATGATTGTTTTCGACTAGCGGCGTTGCTCACATCTTTTCAGCTGCTGCACAGTCACCACGTGCCTGTTCGCGCGAGGGAGGTGCGCAGGAAGCGCAAGAGAAACTCGAACAATGACTCTAGCGCAGACTCTGACCAAGACCAGTCCGCTACACCTTGAACTTAAAACGGGATCGCTCTCTATGCGAATGTCTATCTGCCTCTTCTGTGATCATATGTATCAAACTTCTGCCTCCCTTGACTGCTCATCATACTTCTACCCTCATTGCACGTATATAACACATACCACCGCAGTGTACACTATGCGTACAACTTATCCTCCCACCTATCGAGCGATATCCCCCCTTTCTAGTTCCCGATCAAGCTTGTTTAGGTCGTTTTTTTCCCAACAGAGCCATTTGATCCACCCTGATTTACGTGTAGATCTGCAGAGCCGTTGTTATGGTACTGGGGCCACCCAGGTCGGTGGTTTCTTTCAAGGGGCAACAAAAAGGAACGGGGTTCTGGTACAACCCATGTCCCAGTGGGATGGCGTAACCGAGATCCCGGCTGCTGCCGAACAAGTCTGGTGCCTTTTTCCAAACAGTCGCGCCCCCTACTTGTCATTCCACCATCTATGACACCCCGACGCCGACGCCGCGACGGGTGATGGATGATGACGAATACGTCCTCTCGCCAAAGGTCGTGGGAAGCGACTAGCGATCCATTGCCTCGAGAGCCCGTGTCATCATGGCATTGACTTGCTCCACGACACGGGGCAGCTATATATTCTGTCACGCTAGTTAAGCCCCCTTGCGGGGTTGGTGCGTCTCACTATAATCCGTCGTCCCTGTACCCATTGTCTTCCCTCGCTCGGAGGAATGATCACCACAATGACCATCTCAGACATCCAAAACCTCCCCCCTGTAGCAGCCCAATGGGTACGGTATCAAGCGCCCATCACGGATCTGGGCTCTCGCCGTGTTCTCACCAGCCGGAAATAGAAGCATTTCCCCAGACCTGCCAAAGATCAAAATTAGTGAGTGAATTGTTGGTTTGTTCGGAACTTGGGAATGACTAGAAGCCTTGCGGACGCATCAGTGAATGAATCATCATTGGTCCCAGTGGCTGAATGAATGGAAGTACAAAAGCACGGGGTCTAAGGGCATGCGTACGGATGTGAAGACTTAGGCCCTTGGCTTGGACGTTGGTTCGTCCTGGTCAGGAGCAGACCGGGGGACGGTACGCATAAGGGAAAGTCCACGAAGTCACTACTGAGATAGGTGTTCGATCCCAGTTGGCATGTCGGGAAGGCGTGGAGAGCGTCCTGGATGTTTCTTGGAATGCCCAGCCCGGGGAGGTAGTCGCGTGCGTTAGACTCTAACCATAAATCCGCCTGCTGATGTTCTGATTTCCAGCCTGACCCCGGTTGTTTATTGCGTCCTTTCCCTGGCTTGAACTGTTCATGATACACTCGTGGAGAATATGTAGGTCTTACAATGGGGTATATGGATAGTGACGTCGGTGAAGGACTCGGTTGACTGCCTTTGCAGCGACTAGAGACACACCCTCGATGCCATTCACAACCTCGCGCCCCACCGTGCAATCAGCACGATTCCCTTTACCCCATTGCGCTCCCAGACGTCATCGCACTCGCGACGTGTCCGGTGACCAGAGAACCTAGAGCCTTCCAACTCGTCTCGGTAAACGGGGGTCGAGAATGTTTTCTGTTCCGAACAGGATTGATCATCAAGAGCACGAGTGCTCTTGATACACTGCAGATCTTCCGGTCTCCAGGCTTGGCAGGTATTCCACTGAACGGCTGCCATGAAACTCGAAAGGAATATCAAGATCGCATTCTTGGAGGCCTACCCGATTAACTATCATCCAGACCAGGACAGTTGGGGAAGACATTGGCCGGTTGGGGGAGAGGATCCCGATCAGTCGTGTTGAATGCCCAACATCATCGTCATTTCGAGGGCCCAGATGGGTTCAAGTGTCAGGGTTGGATGATCAAGCTTCAAGGGTGGTGTTTCCATACCCAGTGGATGGGGTATTCCCGAGCTGTTTCCGAGTTTCCGTACAGGTCAACAGGGTCATTCCAATCGGCGGGTGTGTGTTTTATTACCGGACCACTCCCAGCTGATCTCACTTCTAGAAGAGGCTCGAGCTCAGCTATCTCCTCCCAGACATCAGAGAACGCGACTACGAGTATTCACCTTCTCCCGCCGTTCGCGACGGGCAAACCGGAAGAAAATTTTTCTAGTAAAAGATCGAGGCCCCTCCGTCCTTGATGCTGGGAGAAAACAGCCAGTTATCACGCGCATGGGCGAGCTCAAGGATGCAACTGGCTCGTCGTACCCCAAACCGTCTTATAGTCTTGTGCGCAAGACGCGACGTGAGTCCGGAATAAGGCCCGGGTGTTTGCACGTTCCTGACCTGCTTGGTAGTTGAATTTGACGGGGGACGTATCTCAATGCCGAGTGAAGCGACGAGGGGCTTGAAGACTTCACCCTTTCTTAGGATCGGAAAAGCATCGCTTGGGATTTTGTCGTGGTCTACAGCCAGAACTGTGGTTTCGGTAAAATTTTCAGGGGCAAAGACCCTTGAAGAGCTCACCTCGACTCTGTTCAGTCCTTCGGAATGGAGAATGACATCGGCTTCCGAGGTGACATCCGAACACACCCAGTGACCGTTCTACGTGGTCGGTGCGGGGGATTTGGGTGCCATTGCTGCGGAACTTGATGCCTCCCTAAAGAATATTCAACACGGTCACTACGTGGAACACCGTCGTACCACCCATCGAAGAGGTGCGGCAGGTCTTCGAATAACCTTTCTCGCAACGGGGCGGTGACCGTCCTGTGGGCTGACGTTGAGCAACTCTGTTCCTGGTGCCTGATTTAGTGTCACACAGCCTACGTCACTTGGATACCACCGTGGCGTTTTGTTCCTGACGACTAATCGCCCTAGATCATTCTCAGGGCGTTCCTCTCGCGTATCCGCCTGTGGGCTGCATTCTTGCAAAAGGATTATCGGGGGCACGATGAAGACCGCTTCTTCCTTGGCCGTCGGAAAGGAGCAGATACTGGGATATTCCCACATCATGTGGGCATTGGATTTCATGGTTGTCTTTTGTGGCGCATGTCAGCAAATGGTTGGGGGGTTGGCGCTACTTCATGTGCAACCCTGACTCGAATTCGGTCGCAGAAGATTCTATTTACGAGAGCTGTAAGCGGTATACGAACTTTAATTTTATGGAGGGCGGTCACTCCGTCCCGGCCCTGGGAGTGAACTTGTGACCCTTGAATCTGAGGCGTTCGTTGGGCCAAGTGGTAGGTGGCCTGTGCATTTCTTATCGGAATGAGTCAAAAATCATCACGACCAGTGCATTCGCTGTCGAATTTCGGCTGCGCCTCTCTGGCTACTCGGATACTACTGAGAGTCCGACCGGGTGCGCTCCGATCAGCGAGCTCGATCACCCCGCGAGTGACTCTTCTGAACCGATAAGAATCGCCAAATGGCTGTGGCATTTGTTTGAGCGGTAAACACCGCTTCCGGGCGTCACCCCGGTATAAAAGCCCTCCTATGGCGCCAATCGTCTCCTCGGAATCTCTCCAACCCCCATCTCCTCGACCATGGCCATGAAACGCGTCTCCACAATCTTTCGTCCCCCTTCGATCTCTGCCGGTCCTAGCTCTCCGGAGAAGTTGCCTACGGTCGCGTATGAAGATGATGACTCCGCCAGTATCGGGACCGCCGGCGCAAAGTCTCAGCAGACGACTGTGACCGCGTTACCTCCCCCTAACTTGAAGATCAAGGTCCGTCCGTGATAAGCCTGCGCTTGGGCCCGTGTGCTGATCGTGTTGTTCTTTCACAGCGCGTCGACTATTATTACACGCGATGGGGAGGTTGGAAGTACAAGAACACCGGTTCCAAGGTTGTGGCGGAGTCGCGCCCTTTCATGACCGACAGCGAACAATGGCCTGGATATTGCTTTGTAGTGATTAGGACTATTCCCCAGAAGGACGATGACAAGACCAAGCCTCCGCAGCACAAGTTTCAAATTAAGAGTCAGTACCTTCTCAAAGCCATCAAAGACGTGATGAAGGAGATAGAGGGCGTCTCATGGAACAATGAGCCATTGGAGGTTCGCATTCAAAATTCCCCGTCCCCGCTTGATCTCTAAAGGGGCGCTTTAGATGGAACCCGAGACCTTTTTAGGATTCTTGCCAGCATTCGAGGAATACCGTGATAAGCTAGTCGCATCGAAGAAGACCGCTTCTGATGAAGATAAATACGTCCTCGCCTCGGTGCAGGTTCTGATCGAATACCTCCATAAGGATTGGAAGCGCACTATTGCAACCACCCGCAACCTCACCAGCCATGGAGAGATCACTTTCGAGCTCCTATATGCTGTCTTTGTTCCCAGGACGATCGTTATCACCAGGTGTCCCTCGTCCAACGAGCTCAGGGCACTCGAGGTTGTCACCGCAACCCAGGTGTGCACGATGAGCGGAATGTTCATGGACTTGACTCTTGAGAGTATTGACATGGTTGATGAACACGACGGCACCACTCGCTTCGGACGTGTCAGGAGTCGCGTAACGGTCCCGATGTTCAAGGGAACTGTCCCGATTAATTCGCTTGATGCTTATCCGATCAAGTACCACCCTACACCGGATGAACTCCGCAAGGTGCTCCTCGATCGTGGTCGCAGGTGGGCCGCTCTCTGTGAGGTGCGCCATATGCACTACAAGGGCACGGCCGCCATCCGGGCCAACAGTAAGATGGTTAAGTACAACCTTAACTCTCGAATCATGGTGGACCGAGGTGTGTCCAACATACATACCTCCATCACCGTTTCTCTTAGTCTTAACTATCGGTTAGCTACCTTCAAGCGCTTGAACGCAAACTACCCCTTTCCTCAACCCAAGCAAAAACCCAATATCATTGATCATTGTGAGTCTGCACAGTCCCGGCGTTTGTACAGGTGTAGACGTGGCGTGAAAGATACCGGAAACCCCATTGGATCATCCAACGTTCCCACCCTTGATGTCGCCGGAAAGGGCAAAGTGGAGAAACGCGAGCTTGAAGAGGCCGATTTGTTGCTCGCCTCGCCCGTCGTTTACGGCTTCAGTCTTGCTGACAAGATTTGGCGTGAGTTTTCGTTGACTTGCCCTTTATGGAACCTCGCTGATTGGTCTCTTCAGTCGAGTTCAACGTTGAGAAGGTTTCCGATATCGAATGGAACGACGAAGCGTTCGCGAACCTTGTACTTCCATCTGGACGAAAGCAGTTGCTCCAATCCCTCGTGGAGGCCCATAACCAGGACCTTGGATTCGACGATTTCGTTCAAGGAAAGGGCCAAGGTCTCGTCATCAACCTCTTTGGTCCCCCTGGTTGTGGAAAGACGTTATCCGCAGAGGCCACTTCCGAACACGTTCGCAAACCATTGTACGTGGTTGGAGCTGGCGACTTGGGTGTTACGGCTACGGAGATTGATCAAGCGCTGGAGCGAACTTTTGACATCGCTACGTCATGGAAGGCGATTATCTTGATCGATGAGGTCGGTTTCTCTCCCAAAACTCTGGGTTATGCGGGTATCTGACAGTTCCGCAGGCAGATGTGTTCATGGAACAGCGCTCGCTTCATGACCTCATGCGGAATGCCATGGTCGCAGTCTTGTGAGTCGAGCTTGTCCTTGGCGCTGTCACTCCTCCCTTACACGTTCCCGCGCGCTCAGCCTCCGTCACCTCGAGTACTACCGCGGGATTCTTTTCCTCACGACCAACCGAGTAAAGATTATCGACGATGCTTTCCGTTCTCGTATCCATGTCGCTCTCTACTTCAACGATCTCGACGCGGTGGCCAAGACGCAAGTTTGGAACGCGTTCTTGGCCAAGGTCGGCGTGAAGCTCACCCCTGAGGAGGTTAGGAAGCTTGCGATGAGGGATATCAATGGTAGGCAGATCAAGAATGCCGTCAGGACAGCCACATCCCTGGCCTATGGAAGGAACGAGACGTTGTCGTTGGCTCATTTCTTGGAGACTCTCGATGCTATGGATGACTTTACTGCGCAGTTCAACGCCCTCGCGTCTATGTACAACTAAACCTACGTCCCCAGCATTGGTTTGCTCGTAATGTTTCGGATATGTGTATCTCTAGCTTGTTTAGATTATGTACCATACCCTTATCCAAACAGAAACAGTGGAGGACCACCCAGAGAGCACGGAAATTGGCTATTGGAGATGGAGGTATCTCTTTTTTTTTTTTTCGTGTAGCAGTCTGAAAAGCAAGACAGAGGCACCTTTGTCGAGACCGGTATCCAGCTGTCGAGGCAAGAGTCTCAGCGGTTGGGATTGCAAAAAAAGACTCAATCGAGACGAGGCGTCGCTAAAAAAAAAGTAGCGACGCCTCGTCTCGATCGAGGAACCTCCGGGTAGAGGTGAGTGCCTATGAGCCCGGCACGCTAACCATTGCGCCACGTCGCTGTTGAAGCGTGGGCCAATATAAATCTAATAAAGGATTCCGAGAAGTGAGACTCCCGGGATTTGCCGGACACATGTATAGCTCTCCCAAGCCACAATTTCGAACACGATTCTCTCCACCACAAGAGTAGCGCCTACATCACATCCCCGATATCCCGTCCTAATGGTACGCCCGTGGCATATATGTATCACGATTAGTGAACCCCTGGGGTGTACTTACCTTCTCGCGCTCTCGTTTCCAGGCCACATCAGAATTAGCCGCTACATACGCCGCTCTCATCCTCGCCGATGAAGGCATCGAAATCACCGTACGTCCAGTTCCTCCAACTCCAAATCCGCACATCCAAGGGACTCCGGAGAATATCCCAATCTCAACAAACCCTTTGATCTGAACTCACAGGCTGACAAAATCGTTGCCCTGACGGATGCGGCCGGTATTGAATGCGAACCGATATGGGCCGCATTACTTACAAAAGCTCTGGAGGGCAAGAATGTGAAGGAGCTGCTGTCGAACGTCGGTTCGGGCGGTGGCGGTCCAGCGCAAGCGGTTGCCGCTGGTGGTGCGATTGGTGGTGCTCCCGCCGCCGCTGCTGAGAAGGAGGAGGAGAAGAAAGAAGAAGAGAAGGAGGAGTCAGACGAAGACATGGTATGTTCCCTCCTGTCTGCTTGCAACATTTTTGACTGACTGGTCATTTGTTCAGGGCTTCGGTCTTTTCGATTAATCTGCCTGAGCCGTGTAGCTGTGCTCCCCTCGGGGTACAAATGTATCTGTACTCATCCTGCACGTTTTCGGTCATCTGCAATCTCATCCAGCCGCATGCGATCAACCATGAACGATACACTTGAAGATGCCGTGACGGTGGGGTGTACGTAGCAAAATTACTTATACAAGATCTCAGATCGACATGGTCCCTGGTTTACACGACGTTCTTTGTAGACTCCTTTACAGCCAATTTGCTCTTCAGTTTGTCCTAGAAACCAGCGTTACTTTCGACCTGAGTTCGGGAACAAAACACACTCACGTTGACGGCATCCATGTAGACATCAGTGACGACCCAGTGCTCCCGCTTCATGTCCTTGCCGTGGATGGATAGTGCCAGGTCCTTGGTCATGATTCCATCCTCGTCGATAACCTCCACGCAAGCTTCCTCGAGAGACGTGCAGAAATCTTTCAGGGCCACGTTGTCGTCGAGCTTGGCCCTGTGAATGAGACCACGGGTCCACGCAAAGATGGAAGCCACTGGGTTCGTCGAGGTTTCTTTGCCCTTCTGCCACTCGCGGTAGTGCCTGGTGACGGTGCCGTGGGCAGCCTCACTCTCGACGGTCTTGCCATCAGGAGTGATGAGTTCACTGGTCATCATTCCGAGGCTTCCGAAGCCCTGGGCCAAAATGTCGGATTGGACATCCCCATCGTAGTTCTTGCAAGCCCAGACGAAACCTCCGGACGATTTGATCGCTTGAGCGACCATGTCATCGATCAGTCGGTGCTCGTAGTAGATTCCTGCAGCCTCGAACTGGGGTTTGTACTCGCTGTGGGAGTGCAAAGTCAGCAAGTCACGAATTTGAGTGGGTGATCACGACGTACTTGTCATAGATCTCCTGGAAAATGTCCTTGAACCTCCCATCGTATTTCTTCATGATGGTGTTCTTCGTCGACATGAACTGTGATGTGTTTTAGGACCGGACCTTGGCTGATAACAATGTGAAACGAACCAGTGGCATCTTCTTGACCAAGGCCATCTTGAACGAGGAGTGCGCGAATCCCGTGATGGACTACATTCCTTTAGTAGGTTTCGCGAGCCTATGCAGGTGGCAAACGAACCTCATCTGTGTTGTACATCGACATGGCGACACCCTTGCCCTTGAAGTCATAAACGTCCATAGTCGTCGGGGTCGAACCATCCCTGGGAGTGTACACGAGTTGCAGCTTACCCGGTCCTGGGGCAACAAAGTCCGTCGACCGGTACTGTGGTGGAATGTCAGAACCCCCCACAACAGTGGCGGCATACGCGTCAGACCGGTTCTTACCTGATCACCAAAAGCGTGACGGCCGATGACAATCGGGTTTTTCCAGCCCGGAACAGGACGGGGGATTTTTTCGAGGATGATGGGTTCGCGGAACACCGTTCCACCAAGGATGTTGCGAATCTGGTTCGTCGTCAGGGCAGGTACAGTTGAGAAAATAAATGCATTGTAGCGTACTGTTCCGTTAGGACTCTTCCACATCTGCTTCAGGTTGAATTCCTTCACTCGGGCCTCGTCGGGGGTGATTGTAGCGCATTTGATTCCGACGTTGTACTTTAGGATGGCCTCGGCAGAGTCGATCGTGATCTTGTCGCTGGTCTGGAAGAAGCGGGAACTACGTCAGTTCCCGAACGCGGGTGCCTCCGCGCAGTGTTACGCGGGTAAAACGACAGGGACGTACGGCATCTCTGGACTCGAGCCCGAGGTCATAGTACTTGATGTCAAGGTTGAGGTATGGAAGGATGAGCTGCGACGTGTACCATTCAGTGCTTGTGCGCATATATTGAACGGTGAAGGAACCCTCGGAAGGTTTCACGAACCTCTTCACGAATCTTCTTCCAGATGATTCTGGTCATTTCATCCCCGTCGAGTTCGACAACCGGATTTGCCACAGCGATTTTCGTCTCTGGGAACCATAACGCATGGGAGGGAGATCAGGGTGGGGGAATGCGCGAACGGCCCGATGAACAAAACTGACGGTGCCTAACCATCGTGGTCGCGAAACCTCGCTGGGTCAAGTACGCTGGGCGAACGAGATAACGAGCAGACCTAGACAACATCTTGCACCCTATCTGGTTGGGAGCTGGAAGAAGGAGAGGAGAGGTGGAGAGAAAAGGAAAGCCCGTGTGTGCTCGGCTAAAAAAATCGGCCTGATCACGGTGAACCGGTTTCTGTCTTCTGCATCCGAGGTCCATCAAGCGACCGATATTGAATCTATGGCTGACGCCCAACTGCCCTTCGCTGCTTGTCTCGAAGTCCTCTCCCAGCGCGTCCCGCAGCACCTCAAACAACCGAAGGTAGGCATTATATGCGGGTCTGGATTGAGTACCCTCGCCGCGTCCTTGACCGGTACCGTCCACGTTCCGTATGGAGAGATACCGGGGTTCGGGATCAGCACAGGTGCGATATTGTCGGGGATCCGTCCACATCGTAAAGTAAAAAACTCATACGCTATTGTAGTTCAAGGGCATAAGAGCAGTCTGGTCTTTGGTCTCAGCGGCGATGTGCCCGTCGTGGCGATGTTGGGGAGGGTAAGAGACCGGGGGATACCATATCACATTGACCCCCCATCCTCATTTGATTGATGATTCCAGTTCCATGCATACGAAGGCTATCCATTCCAAAGAATCATGTTTCCGGTTCGAATTATGGCCAAGTTGGGTGTCAAGAGCCTCGTCGGTGAGCCTCGTGAAAATTCTCTTATCGTTATCAGCTGCGGGGACTGAGTACTGAGTACTGAGAAATCGGTCACAGTGACGAACGCTGCTGGATCGCTGAACCCCGGGATCCCGGTAGGCACGGGTGTGTCACTTCCTCGGCGTTCTCTTTCACACTCACCTAATCTAACGTTATTATCAAGTCGTCGTGCTGCACGACCACCTGGGTATACCAAATTTATCGGGTTTCAACCCTCTCCTTGGCCCCCAACACGATCCCAATATCCCACGTTTCCTACCCACTTCCAACGCATACTCGACGTCCCTCCGTCGTATCTTTTTCCGCGCCGTACATGAGCTCGGGTTCAAACTCGACGATTTCGCGGAGGGCACTTACGCCTGGGTCTCTGGTCCCACCTTTGAGTCCCCGGCGGAGGGCCGATTCCTCCGCGCGGCCGGAGCGGACGTTGTAGGCATGAGCACCGTTCCGGAGGTCCTTGCGGCCAGGGAAGAGGGATTGGAGGTTATCGCCTTGAGTCTGGTTACCAACTTTGTCGTCATTCCGGATACCTACAGAAGCATCAAGGCTGAAGTCAAGGCAGAGGTATCCCCTATCCCCTTATTTTCTCGAAACCCCGTTTACCATTTATTTTTTGCGTTCACCCAGCTTGAAGGGGAGATCGTCGACGACCCACCTCAACCGGTTGTCTCCCACCATGAGGTCCTCGAAATTGGCTTGAAGAGAGCCGAGGTCATGCGCACGATCGTCGAACGACTGATCCAGAAGATGCCCTGAGGTCTCCATGTCGAGTTCGTCCGTATCCAAGTGGATACCGAACACCCCCAAGTCTGTAAGCAACCTTCGACCTCGGTTTGTCGAGTTCTCGCTGCATCCCTGACCAATTCAAACACTTTAGATCTAACCGGAAACCGATGGATAGTAATCGAAGGAGGACCCAAATCTTAAATAAACTATGATACAATAGGGCTTATTCGACTTCCGTTTAAATGGGTGTATAACTCGACAATAGTCCAAGGGAATATCACAGAGAACATAGTTCCAGGGTGCAACGCAGCCAAAGAAAGTTAGAGGACTCCCAAAAAAACTATTTACAAGACGGAACCCGTTGCACGATAAAATACGACAACCGGGTTCCGTGTGGGTAGTAGGGCAGTGGGGTGAAGGAACGGAAAGCAATGCAACGAGATGTACAAATCCAGACTATACACATTGAACACGAGAACGGAACCGCTAGAAGCAAGTAGGGACAAGAAGGACGCAAGGAGAACGAGTAAACAAGATGGTGCATATGGAAGCAGGCAAGTGGGAGTGGATGTATGCAATTGATTTGTAGGGTTCATTAGGAATTGGATGAGAAATTGCGATGATGGGAATGTATGTGCAGGTGCGGAACGGGGCAAAGGAAGGGGTAACGGGGAATAGGCGCGAGGGCACAAGTGGAGGTCATTAACGACAGGCCATGACGATAGTGGGCGACGACGGATTCCAGCCAGACTGGAATGGTTGGATTGCGTCTTCCTCGGAGTATTGGGGAGGATACTCCATGGTCAATGGCAGCTCCTGGCTAGTGTCGTCCGTCGGGGCTTTACTAGGTCGCGCGGGATATAATGAGGGTGGAGAGGGCAACGGTTCTGAATGGCTGTGGTGGAAGGGTAGGAAACCATTGTCCGCGTCTAACGAATCTTGGGCGGCAACCTTGGGTGCACTCGCTCGACTCTTCATTTGGAGAGTCGGAGCACGGGTGACGGGAATCGGGAGTCCCATCTCGAGGTCGACAACTATCGGACTCTGGTATCCGGCAAACGTCTGGTCGTCTTCTTCTTCCTCGTAACCCTCCTCGACCTCGGGGAATAATTCGGACAGGTCATGCGCGCCACTTGTGACACAAAGGTAATGGGATGAGTCGCGGCTGTTATGACCCGGTGTCCACGGTGAGGCTGCCTCGGGGGTGATCGGTTCGCACCGAGCAAGAGGGGAGCTCTTGAATGGGGTCGCAAGGCCGACGAAGGCCATAGGCGCTCCTCCACAGAAATCTCTGTTCGACCATGCTCGCCGGCGACTCTTTACCTCTAGCATTGAGTGCAATTGGGCCTCATCGCCAGTTATACGACTTTCGAATAAGTCGTTTCTGTGGATCAACTGGCGCAGACGATCACCCTCCTGGTTCAGGGAATGGTACAATTCCAAATCCTCAGCAGTGAACTCCTGAGGTGAAGGAGTACGAGGGAACTCGGTGTTCAGGTAACTGTTGCGGTACAAGGAAACACCCTCGGTTGGGGTATGGATGGATGAACCATCGGTGTCGGTCGTCGCTGCAATGGACAGACCGTCACCCTCATCCTCCGTTCCGGTAGAGGATTCACGGGAAGGAGGGAGGACTTTGTTCGTGCGAGACAAAAGGTAATCATCTTGCGTCGGCGGTGCGGGCGCCCCGACCTGTTCAAGGAGGTAAGAGACGTGCGCTTTGTTGCGCTCTAGTAAACTGCGAAGGATCCAGGAATAGTAGTCAGAGAAATTTGATCTTCTCTTCAACTCTGGGAGAATCCATGAACGGTAAATGTCGACAAATTGACCACGAGCGCGCCGGCGAATACATTCTGACCGAACCACCGGGGTGTGCGGTTCTTCTGGCATTGGTGATGCGGCAGGCGAAGAAGAGGGAGATGGAATCTTCGGTCCGAAGGTGAGTTCCTTGATTGGAGATGACAAGGATATCGTGGTCACAATGCCGCTGTGCACGAGGTGAGACGTGAAATTAAAAGTGGGAATTAAAGTAAGACGTACGAGACCATAGTCACGAATGGGGCGAAGAAGGAACGTGATTTCCTGTGTTTCGGCCGAGTAGGGGTCCGGGTAGGGAGAGGCGGAAGGGATGAGTGACTAGAGTGCGGTGCCACTGGGGGAGGGTCCTTTCTCTTGGCTTCTGTTGAGAGGGCCGAGTTGACGTCGGCCACGACGTTCTCCAGGGCACGGACACAGTCCATTGCGACCAACGGCCATTCCTCTTTAGTGCCATCTATGAAATGACAGGTGATGGTCAACGAGGAGAGGTCAAAGATGACCTGGTCGAGCACGGAGACGATCCACATTGACTTGTCGAGAAAGTGGATGGCGTTCGGAATTTCCAAATCATCGTTAGCCAGTCTCTGAGCGGAAAAAGTCCAAGTTGGGGGTAGAGGGAGATGTGGGGCGTTGTATGGGAAGGACAGTGAGAGGTATACGGCAGGGGTTGGGTGAGGAGAAACCAGTCGGAGATGCATGGTCTAGGAAGTGGGGTGAACTTGAATAATTGTTGGGAAAAGGCCTGGTGGGTATTCAGAAGTCGCCGTTGCACGCAGAGCTCGAAAGACGCGTATATGCACCGACGAGGAGGTGGATTGAGGGGTGTGTGGGGAAGCGGGGAAGGAGAATGAGAGGAAGGGAGACACCCAAGACTTTGAGCGTACTTGAAAGAGTTAAAGAGGATTATAAGAAGAAAGTAAAGGAGGACTAGAAGGTGGACACTGCTGGAACCGGATGAGGGACCCAGAGGTGAAGTACCGAGGGCAATCGGGGACTCTGGCCTGAAGAAGCGAAGTCGGGTTTCGCTCTTTCCGTCTCGCTTGTACTTTCCTCTTCGACGCGAACCTGTTATGTTTGCGGACGGGGGAGACGGAGGGGGGAAAGGGAGAGAAAAATGCACGGGGGTGAAATCCCGCAGATTCGCAATCTTTATATGAGAGACAGACAGACATACTACACCCACTACGGTAGCCGTGACCGGCGTCTCAAACTGGGAGACACCACGCTTGCTCCATGTCGAATAATCAGAGTGTCCGGAAAACAGGGAGATGAGGGGATGGCGATGTCCTGCAGGAGACGCACGGCAACGACAACAAGTGGTTGCGCACACAAGCCGCAGTAATTGATATTCCAGTTTATTGTACTGCCTCGCCCCTGCCACACAGCTCAAGACAGGCGGCAACCGATCCGCAAACTACTGCCACCAACCACCATCCACCCCCATCGTACTCGTCACCATGGGCCAGCATTCCAGCAAGGTCCACAGGAGCCAGTCCCCCACCAGGTCTCCCTCGTCACTCAAAAGGGTCTCTAAGCTCTTCCACCCTAGCCTGAAGCGCGCGTCCAACAGGTCCTCCCCGCAGCCAACCAGGGGCGAAGATGTGGCCACCGCTCATTCGGCGGCGGGGCAGCCTGAAGCGGAAAGCCGGCCGGCCGAGGTGGCGGACGACCAGGTGTGACATCTCCGGAATGCCCGCGCTCACAGTTGCCCGTTCTTGCTTAATCTCAAATCCAATCACTACCGCAGGCAGAAGCCACGAACATCATGTCACCAGCACAGACCGTCCCCTGCCAGGTACCCCCCAACCCTTCACTTTTCATAATCCCAACTCTAACCTTCCTATCCATTCCGCGTTCGTAGTATAGGACCGGAAAGACCCTGGGTAGCGGCACGTACGCCATCGTCAAGGAGGCCGTTCACATCAAGACCGGAACCTACTATGCCTGCAAAGTTATCAACAAGAAGCTCATGGAGGGCAGGGAACACATGGTACACTCATTTCTTTAACCTGTCGCCTCCTACGGAAACCGCCAATCTAATCGTCCCGCAGGTCAGGAACGAGATCGCCGTCCTCAAGAAGATATCCAAGTCTCATCCCAATATTGTCACGTTGCACGATTACTTCGAGGTACTTTCGATGTCTTCACGATGGCCTTGCGCAATCCTCAGCCGTTCATCTCCCATCAGACCGCCCATAATCTCTACCTCTGCTTCGATCTCTGCACCGGTGGCGAGCTCTTCGATAGTATCTGTGCCAAGGGTAACTACTACGAAAAGTCCGTATTTTACCCGTTTGTCGATTCGTGTTTAACCCCACCTCCCTCCATCACAGGGATGCCGCAGAACTCGTTAGGACCATCTTCGGCGCTGTTGCATACCTTCATAAGTGTGGCATCGTCCACCGTGACCTCAAGCCGGAAAACCTGCTGTTCAGGGACTCCAGCGAGAACGCAGACATCATGATTTGCGATTTCGGCCTCAGCAGAGTCATCGATTCTGACAAGATAGCCCTCCTAACCGAAATCTGCGGTACCCCCGGGGTGAGTCTTGATCATTCATATCTCGCCAGTAGTTTGCTCAACCCCGATGACTCGAACTAATTTTAGTACATGGCGCCAGAGATCTTCTTAAAGAGTGAGTGTCCGACACACACACACACCCCTGTTTCACGTGGACGTCGGACAGTTGACTGATAGTTGCACCATGCAGCTGGCCATCACAAACCTGTCGACATCTGGGCCATGGGCGTTATTACCTATTTCCTCCTTTGCGGTTATACGCCGTTCGATAGGGACTCGCAAGCCAAGGAGACGGAGGCTATCATTGCTGGTGACTACAAGTTTGAGCCCGCTGAGTATTGGGAGAATGTCTCCGAGACAGCCAGAGAGTTCATCAAGCTCTGTCTCACCGTCAACCCCGCAAAAAGGTCCAGCGCCCAAGATATGCTGGAGCACAAATGGTTGTCAAGCGAGACCCCATACTGTGTGACCGATAGCACCGGTGGCGCTACTGACTTGCTGCCTCAGGTGAAGAAGAACTTTGACGCCAAGAAGACCTGTAAGTCTCGGTTTCAGCTCTTCGATGATCGTTTCTCATCTGCTTTTCTTCATACAGTCCGCAAGGCGGTCTTCACCATGATGGCCATGAAGAGGATGACTACACTCGCTTCCCTTTCCCCTGGTGCCGAGGACTTCAACCGCAACCTCCAACAATACAAGGAGGAATCAGAGAAGGTCAGACCCTTAGTCGTGTGATTCATTTAATCATTCTCACCCGGTGATCCGTTCTGCTCCACAGGAAGCGGTGGATGAGAACGAACAAGTCTTCTACCACCAAGGTTCTGATGAGGAGGGCAAGGGTTCCAGGGACCCGACCTCCCCAAAACATGCACAAGAGGCCCTATCCGCAGGTGTTTCTAAGCTGTCGGTTAATGACAAATCAAAGGCCGTCTGAGTTTACCCCAGCAACTGGCGACTTCACCGACCTCATCTTTCCTTCGTTTTTCACCTTGACCTTGCGCTCGCTTTAATCGGTTTCTCTTCCGCTCGATTACATCTACCCAATGCTCCTTCTGAATGCAGTAAACTAACGGATGGTGACAGTAACAGACGAATGACCCGGGGCACGTAGACCTAGTACAAACCAGTTTTGACCTCCTGACGTTTTTCTTGCGTAGTCTTACTTCCGGATACGGTACCTATCGCAGACATGGGCCTCTCTTCCAATCAACCCTTCCCTTACGTTTCTCTCATATCGTAGCTCCTCGACGATTAAGATTTAAATGTGAAACTGTTTCACATGGGACATATATGGTCATCTATTCCATTATCTCATTGACCGCAAGACCGACTGAGGCAGGTAATGAAAGGATTGAAAGGTAGGAAGGGTGTATGTCCTGGGTCCATTCAACGAAATGAAAAGAAAGTCGAGTGGCGACGATCAAGGGACTGATGTGCGGTAGAAATACAGTGCGATGGGATAACCCGTGAAAGAGGTCGTGAAAGAAGTGACGGTGTGTGTGTATATGGAAAGGATAAAAATACCGAAGTCTTCCATGAATGAAGCGTTGTGCGGTCGAGGCAAAGTGGGGGGTCTATTAACTTAGAAGTCTCGCGACAGTGGGCTCGAGGTGATGGACGGTCCGATGGTGGTCATGTTCTTCCCACCTCCGTTCACCCCATTTAACTTGGGAGAACGGTGTACCGGAATGGCTGGCGGTTTTCGCCTTTTCACCTGTGGAGGAACGGGAGGCGCAGATCTTCTTCCCGAAGGTGAAGGTATCGCTCGTGAAGAGACGTCGGGAGAATCGGGTTCAGATCCGGGCCGGAGAGTTCGCGGAGAGGTGGTCTCGAATATCCCCATCGAGTCGCTCCGCATGGGATGCGGAACCGGACGGTCTTTTGCAGGAGGGGTGTCCTTCGAGCCGGATCGATCGCGGTTGTGCCTAGCGACGGCGACATTAGGCAAGCTGCTTGAGCTGTCTGTGCTCGCTTTGCGAATGGTGTTTCCCCTTCGGTCATCCACCGGTGGTGGCCGGAGATTCTCAACGCTCCTCGCCGATTTCAACGGTTTCTGTTTGGTATTGTCAGGGCCTAATCGGTGATTGTCGGGCATCGCGGCCGGCCTAGGGCTGTCCTCCCGCATCAGATCCGCCACAGGCGTGCTGGGTATAGGTGTCGTCTTCCTGAGTTGAACACACCAGTCACCGCCCAGGCACCGCTCGACGAGACGCTTTGTTGTGGGATTAATATCACGGATTTTATCGTTACCGAGAAGGGATTCCAGCGCAAGCATTATCTGCGAGCGCTTGTACGGGGTCGAACGGAGCTGGGTCCTCGTGAGGAGGGGGTGAAGAACACGGAGATAAGTATGGCGAAGCTGGTGGGATCTCGGTGAGTTTATCTGCGCTCCATTTGGCGGAAAAAAAGGCTAAACCGTACAGATTCGCTGTCTTCGTCCAGATCAAGGACCTCGCGTAGAAAAACGTCGACCAGCACGCAAAGGTCGTTGGTGTAGAAATATTCAGAAGTCCCCTGTGTTGTGAACAGGATATAGAGGAGCTTTAACACGAGCAGTTGCATACACAGATCTTCAGATGAACGCCCTGAAATCCGGCGTTAGCGCTTTACCCAGTGCGAGGCACAGACATGGTAATTACCGGCCCGATTGAGCATGAAAATCAAGTTTTCACCAAAAGTCCTGCTCGACCCCAGCCGACGCATCAGCACGGAGACAACACGATTTTCGTACTGAGGTTTCTCAACCGCCCCGTCCTTGTTCTTGGTGGGTATGTTGGAAGGAAGGAGCGCCACCATAAATTGTTCGTTCAGGGCAACCTGCCAAGACTTT